>CERI01117552.1_pt1 | contig 15614 bp, 25 predicted proteins | sample 350261 | NCBI WGS metagenome assembly CERI01 (sample SAMEA2620979, study PRJEB7988) | marine metagenome | isolation source: saline water (ENVO:00002010), including
TTAAATCAATATATGAGTTATTATAGTCATAATAACAGAATACCATATTCAGATATACATTCTTTTCCAATGTGTTTAAATATGGATTCATCTATTCCGAATGGTGCAACAAATGTGAGTAATGTATCAGAATTAAGGTTTGAGATTAAATTGGATACAACAAAGAATACAAAATCTTCAAAACTAAATATGTTTTTTGTAAGATATAATGTTTTAAAATTTGATAGAGGTACTGGATTAACTTTATTTAGTTAAAGGACCACCTGTATTTCCTATAATGAGTAGCACTACCACCCCACGACTCGGGGAAGTCAGAGAGACAGGGCACCAGTATACAGGATGTACACAATTAAATAAATTTATAGAAACACAGATCAGATTAAAAATACTTCATATTATCGATATGATATGTACAGATTACAATATCGATAAAATCAAGTTAATTAAGAGTGGAATAATACCACTAGCTATAAAAATAAAACCATCTAAATTATCATGGACTAAGAAAAACTAATTTTAATATTACAGTCAATTCTAGTAAGTATTTTAGATGCAGATTTAGACAATTCATTTCTTTTTTTTCTATTAACTTTATTAACAGTACTTGGTTTTATTTTTTCTAAAGCCTTTTCGTCAACAATATTCACAGTTGAATCTGATGTAAACGAGTCGCTTCTTTTTTTATTTTTAGATGGCACGTATTCATACCTATTTTTTAGAGACGAAACCATATCTTTTTCAATTTCAATAAGATGTTCATTTGCATAATCTAATACGCCATTTTGTAAAGCCCATCGAAAGAAATTAAGTTGTCCAATAGTAGTAACGAAAGATTCACTGTTGTTATTAGGTTTGAAAACAATTCTTTCTCTTCTACAAAAAGGGTCAAATTGTTTTTTAGAGTAAGCTTTCAATTGAGTTTTATAATTCAAATATATATTAAATGTTTTTACAAATTTCAATATACTATTCGGTGAATTTTCAATATTATACATAATATTGTTTTTTTTCGCGTAATTGGTAACTAGCCAATCTAAAATACGCAAAGAAACATTAGATTCCTGATTTAAAATTGGTATTATTTTTTTCATGTTAGAATCATCATAAAATTTATAAAGGGAGTCTAAAAGCAATTGTTTTTTACCAAAGCTTAAATCCCCCATATCAATACAATTTATACGCGTATGTTTAAATCATTAAATAAACGCACTAAAAATTAAAATAATCTAAAATCATAATAACCAATGCAATAAAAGACAATAAAATACCAGTATATAATAATCTATCATCTTTTGTCATTATGTCTAATATTTCAAATAGATAACCCTTAAATCCTATATTAGGAGATACATTCATATAGATAATATCATCGACAATATTATTTACATTTTGTATAGTACCTTTCGCGATAGAAGTAATATCCATACGTGTAAGTAATAATTTATTTTGTTTTTCGTTATTTTCACTTGTGTTTTGATTATATTCCATTATTTGATATATTAATTATACAATATAGTTTTTATTTAAATATAATACTAATTAAATTATAGTAAAAATTTTTGTACTAGATAATAGCATAGTCCAGCAATAGTACCATGAAGTAGAAGTCCTTGTGCAGCAGGTACACCATTTGGTTGCAAAACATTTACTAAATTGTTTACTTGTTGATATAAGAAAGGGGAAGAGAATACCCAAAATACACACATAACAATAATGGCATCTCTAATCAAATTTTGTGTAGGGGATGAAGATATAGTATCATTGTCTTCAGAGTAACTAGATACAGTAACTTGTTTCAATGTATTATCGTGCATAGGTGAATTTTTAATATCCTTATCTTGTATAACATCAGTGGGCGACTGTTCTTGTTGATTACTTACAGGAACAGAAGACATAAGATCTTCGATGGAAGTAGACATATCATCATTTTCATACGATGTGCTCATTTTATTATATAAAATGAATAAATAATATATGAATTTTAACCGTACTATGGGCAATCTATTTCATATGGCGTCATTCTATAACACACTTCCGTTGAACCATTTACATTTTTTATATAGTCATTATTTCGTATTATATTAGAATTAGGTCCATGGTAATCTATTTTAAGTGGAATAACAAAATTAGTAATAAGTGCAAAAATAAATGCAATTACAATAATTTTAATTATTATAGGTTTGTCTGTAATGTAAAGCATTTAATTATACTAAATAGAATATTTTTCATCGGGGGTGTATAATTTATTTTCCATGTATTCTATATTACTATCGCATTTTTTTATATCCTGTTTATATTTGTAACATACACCTACGTCATCTAAATAAATAGATTCATTTGCTGTTTCAGGAGTAGGATTCACTATAATTCTTTTAAATGGCATATATACATAAATAGCTATAGAAAATACTATATATAATGCAACAAATAACCATTTGTTTTCTAATATGTTATTAATGATGTCAATTATAGTATTGTAAATATCCATTCTTATAGTTATACATTTTAAAAATATTTAAAGACAATCTTATATATTTAATAAAATAATTATGGAAGAACTATATAATACCGCTTGCAAAAATGTAAGTGCAATAGATACAAATTCAGTGGAACATGTTAGTGAGCAATTAAATCAGCAAATCGAATATGCAAGGGATTTTGAGCAAGGGAAAACAATTGCAGCATCTAAGCTATTTGAGGAAATGAAAGATACTTTTACAGAAAAAGTAATGAAATCATCCGAAAATGGTAAAACACAGGTGTGTTTGATGACTGTATCTACTTCTCCATTGACACAACATTTGGCTACTCATAGTACACAATATGTACCTGTAGAATTCGAAACAAAAACTATTAAATATTCATATCTAGCAATATTCTGGAGCGATCACTGGAAAAAATCATTTGAACCATTTACTTTGAATTACAAGTGGAATACAAATAAAACATTACTTTATGTGAACGTATCATGGGATTTGTAAATATACTATAATGTTTATTAATAGTAATAAAATTATTACCGTTGTGGATACCGTAGGTAATATATTACAGTAATTATCTTTAATATATAGATAATCATTGTGATATATACAAATTTATTTATAAAAGTTATTCTTCATTTTTCTTTTCTTCGGCGTGTTTACTAGTAATGTTATTTATAGTTAACTCTACCTTTTCATAAACAGCACCAACTCTAGTCATATCTTTTGGTTCTATAATGCCTTCTTTTGCTGCAATATTAATAATATAATGAATAGTTTTTAGGTCTTGAACGGTAATATTAGTCTGATTACCAGACATTATACTTATTTTGTATAATTAAAAATATTAAGACTTTTTTACGCGTAAAAATAGATTTTGTCTGTTTTTTTGTTTAAATGTAAATAATAATGAATATACTACATGGTGTTATTTAAAGAAATAAAAAAAACTAGCGCCTCAGATAATAGAAATACGTTATATTCAAAAATAAATGAAAAAATAGCAATTTTTGAAAAGGAACGAGAAGTTGATCTCCCTAAATTAAAGAAACAATATAAATCTATAATAAACAAAATAAAAGTAAAAGAAAAGGAAAAACAAAGACCATCAGAATTCTGGGAGGAATATTGGCCAATGATAGATATAAAAGATGATATCTATAAAGATATAGATAGAATAGAAAATTCAAATGAAGAAATAGAATATATGTTGGATATTATACCATATATAATAGAATATACACAAGAAGAAGAGAAATCTCATAATGATGATGTAAGTGACGTTGGATGTGATACAGATATAATAAATCCCTTTACAAAATACGATAATAATATATCAAATTTTGTGAATATAACGGGTAATGTAAATAAGGGAGATGTGTATAATAGATATATGTCAGAAATAGAAGGAGAGTATACAGTTAGAGATACACGAATTAAACAAAAATCAAAAGATATATGTCCATATTGCAAAGGGAAAGAAGAACTATTCGAAGAAGAATCTACACTTACATGTATGAAATGTGGGTATTCTATAGATTTTATAGATTCTACATTAAAATTTGCTAGTTATCAACAAGATTTTGAAGTAGTTAGTTATATAGCATATAAAAGAATAAACCATTTTAATGAATGGTTATCTCAATTCCAGGGTACAGAATCAACAGTTGTCCCACAAGAAGTTTTTGATAAATTAATATTAGAATTCAAAAAGATTCGTATGTCAAGAACAGACGACATAAAGAGTGAAAAAATAAGAGAATTTTTGAAAAAACTAAAATTAAACAAATATTACGAACATATACCTTATATATTAAGAATACTCCAGGGTAAAAAACCACCATCATTAACAACTGAAATGGAGAATGAATTACGAAAAATGTTCAAAGATATTCAAGAGCCATTTTCAAAAGCATGTCCAAAAAACAGGAAAAATTTTTTAAGTTACTCTTATGTAATTCATAAATTTTGTGAATTATTGGAATATGACGAATTTTTAGAGTCATTTTCGTTACTAAAATCAAGAGAGAAATTGTATCAACAAGATGTTATATGGAAAGCTATTTGTAAAGAACTTAAATGGGAGTTTATACCTAGTTTATAAATGAATGAACGTATAGATATATTAAAACTAATATTAAATATCTTCTTTTTTTTATTTGGATTGTATTATGTAATTGGTATATTCATAGGAATAATAGTATGTAGGCATATGAATAATCCAGACGATGAAACAGCAGAGAGACATTACTATTATGTAAAATATAAATTAGATAGAATGATAGAAATATGTAAAAATTGTAGTTTTAGCACATAATATAATAAATCAAAAGGATGCATTATTATTTAAATATAAATAGTTTCATTAATAGAAAGATGGGATTAATACAATACGAATATCCATCTTCTGATGAAAAATATTTAGAATGCGATGGTATTATAACAGATGAAACTGGAAAGGCAGTAGATTTTTGTAGAACACCCATAGTAGAAAACAGAGATATAATATTACACAACATAGACGGTATTTACGGTGAAGCCATTTTATGTGAATATGTATTAAACTGCATTAACGAACCACCCAGTAGTAAATTAGCAATAAAACAATTTATAGATGAAAGACACAGACCATATAAATGTCTAGTAAAACATATTTATTGTAAAAGATGTTTGGGTTGTGTAGGATGTTATGTTTATTATACACCAAATGTACATAATAAACATAAAATGGATATGTTTATAGTAGAAACTCTTATGACAAATTTTAAATTACATTAACTTAATATTATATGTATATTTATTAGGTCGTTCATTCATTTAAAGAAAAAAAACAATTGATAATAAAAGAAATGAGTTTTCCTGAAAAAGAAGTTAATTTTTTGGACCCCGATCCCGAGCGTTATCAAACTCCAGGGCAAAAATATGCACTAGTGTCTTTTGTATCACCCCAATCTAATCAAAAATATGATAAAATTGCAATGAAGATCAGAGGAGTATATAGTACTCTAGATGAGGCTAGTGCTAGAGCGAAGTCCCTTCAGAAATTCGATAAGATTGTAGATATCTATGTAGTAGAAATGTACCAATGGGTACCAGTGCCACCAAATCCAGATGATGTACAGTCACAGGAATACCAGGATACTATGTTGAATGATATTATATCTGGTCACGCAGAACAACAAGAGCTAGCTGCAATAGAATTCGAAGAAAGAAAGAAGGAAATGATTGAAAAAAATACAAAAGAAAATGAGGAGAAAAATAGAAAAAATAAAGAGGCAGATGAAAGTAAGTCAGTAGAAGTTACACTGTCAGAAGAAGATCCTTGGATGAAATCTAAAAACAACGAAACATCAGCGTAAATATTATATTTGTTATATATAATGTCACGTTATACTAAATATATTGGGTTTAGTGGCTTTGTGACACTTAGTGGAATAATATTCCAATTAGGTAGGTCTTCTGAATCTATGCATGTTTTAATAGGTCGTGTAGAATGCATGGAAAATGAAAATGAAAAAATACATAATGTTATATATGATATACATGGTAAAGTATCTAAAAATGAAGAAAAAATGAATAATATAGAAAAAGATATTTTGTTTATTAGAAACAAATTATTCAGTAAATAATTTCATTTTTGTTTTTTCCGCTTCTTTCGTTTTTGGTTCTTCTGGGTGATTATATATGAATTTTTCCATCCATGGTCCAGAATTATTAAACATACCAGCATACATTTCAGATACCTTTTCACCTCTACCTGATAGTAATCCTATCCGTTGGCGCGAATCATTTACTTGTGCATCTTCGTTAGAATTATTTTGTGTAGACATCTGAGCTATGCTTATCATGTATAATCCCAAAAAAAATAAAAATATCACTAATACTTTCATTGTAAAGTGATATGTTTATTTAACTTATTATTTTTTTTATAAAAATATTGGGCCCAATAAATTAACGTTTTTTAGTAACTGTACATGGGCGTTTATCTTTATCTTTCTTATCATCCTTTTCCTTTGGTGGTTCTTCGTCGTATCTATCATTATAATTTTTCTTGTGGTGTTTCCAAAATTGTTTTCCACCAATCTTGAATTTACCACGTAATGGTGCTTTATACCAAAAAACTACTTCATCTATATTATTAGATCTAGAAGTGTTATCTAAAACTAAACACTCGAAATTTTCGGTACATTTATTCATTACTTCATTAAACATAGCGAAATTAGGAAATATACCAAAGAAATTTTTATAAATTTTTTCTTTATTGGATAAAATATTTTCTCTTAGTACAAATATATAGTCTATATTTGCTCTTAAATCTGGAGTTAGATCCATACAATACTGCATAGTAAGCATAAATAGTATGTTCCAATGGCGTCCATTCATAAAAATACCTCTTATATTTGGATCTTTTGTAATTTTTTTATCGTACATACAGTCATCTAATAATATAAATGCATTAGAGTTAGGCTCTTTATTTTTAACACACTTTCTTTGTCTAGATATAATATTTTCAATGACATCTGGTTTATAATCATTGTATATAAAAAGGTCAGGTATCATATCTTGATAGAATGAATTACTTTCCTCAGTTGGACTCATTACGATACCAGCTGGAATTTTTCTATGAAAATAAAGAATATCTCTAACTAATACACTTTTTCCAGTATTTCTCTTACCAATAAACAAAACAACCCTATTGGGGCTAATATTTGACGGGTCAAATTTTTTTAATTTTATATTCATTGGTGCTGCCATTAAACCTTTGGTAATTAATATCTTGTAATGTAAAAATAAAAAAATATAGACAACAGAACTCAGTCCCATTTACTTAGTAATTGTGCGGAATCAACTCCATTGTTATTTGAAATTTCTAAAACTTGTTCTGCACTAAATAATACAATAAATGAAATAATAGACGTAGCGACACTTATTTTATTTGATAAACTGTCATTTAGTTGTTCATTTGGATCTTTTGTAACTCTTAAATTCAATATTAAGAATAAATACATACATACTCCACAAACAATAGATATACCCATAATTGTAGCAAAATCCATGATATATATAATATAACTTTATATATTACTAAAAATAAATACCCGCATGATACATTTATTTTTTTGCCCTTCTAGCTTTCATAGCTTCTAGATTATAAACTGTTCCATCTCTACCTACAACTGTTTTTGGTTTTTCTGGTGGAGGAGGCGGTCCAAAGACAGGTCTATCTTTTTCTTGTTTACCACCTCTAGCTTTTAACATTTCGGCCATTTGTTTTTTCATTTCAGGAGTGATGCCATCTTTTTCGGTCATTTTAGCCATATTTTCCATAAGTTTGTTCATGTCTACCGATTGAATTTGACCACCCCCTCCTCTTTTTTTCTTATCTTCCATCATTTCTTCATAAGTCATAGGCTTACCAAATCCACATGTAATATCTTTTGGATTAAATTTCATTTCTCTTACTGGTGGTTCTTCATCGTTGGACATCGTGTGTAATTATATATGTTTACAAAGTTGTTTTTAAATACATTCAGCCGAAGAAGAATAAATTATATTTTCTGTTGAAAGCGAAGTGTGTTTATCTATAATATTAGTCAACGATGTTTTCATTTGAATAATATTATCAAATTCAGTACATTTATTATTATAAATAAACTTGAATATATCAGCCTTTTCTAAAATATCTACTTTAGATATAATTAAATCTGTAGTGCCTGAAACATTTATAGCTGTAATCAATTTATCTACATTTAAATAGTTTACTTTCCGTTTTCTACCTGTAGTGGTACCATATTCTTCTCCTATTTCACCTAATATCAGCAAGTCTTTGTTATCAAAAAGAGTTTCTGGGAATTCAGGGTCTGTTCCAGCGCGTGTATCGTATATTTTAGTAGCTCCGTAAATTTTTCTAATGTATTTCATTGGGAATCCTAAACTACAAGAACTATAAGGGAGAGTATTACTACTAGTTACATATGGGTAATTACCCATATCTATATCTAACCAAAAACCCTGTGCACCCTCACATAACACATTACCGTATAATTTTTCATCCCATATAAAACTAGTAAGATTAAATTCATCGCATACATCTTTAAATCTCAAACCGATTCTTGCATATTTATCACTATAACACATAGCTACACCAGTTTTAGTCGAGCCTTGATGTGAATATTCTAAACTGTTTATACCATTTATTTCGTCATCTATGTTTTTATCAGTGATAATATGTGTATTTTTAGATATTTTAATCAAATCCGTATCAAATCCATTATTTTTCATATATTCAATTTCTTTTAAGAATAGACCTATATTCAAAACGCAACCTGGTCCAATAACAGATTTAACTCCAAAAAAAATACCAGATGGTATTAGATGCGTTTTGTATTTTTTTTTATTTAAATATATAGTATGACCAGCATTATGACCACCATTCCATCTGCATACATAATCATAAAACTTGTCTTTGCATAATTGAGAAACTATTTTTCCTTTTCCTTCGTCTCCCCAATTTAATCCGCAGCAAATATCAACACATTTCAGTTTTTGTTCAGCAGTCATTTACTAAAGTGTATATGTTTTATTATCTTTATATTCGTATAAAAACAATAAAACATATATATATTAAAATTATAATGAGCGCTCCACTTACTTGTCATCCCCATGAATATCATGAAACTACATCTAAATTGAAATCGTTTTTTGACTCCAAAGGTTTTACAGAAGTACACACTCAATCTAGACTGAGTATTCTAGCAGCATGTGAGAATCCATTTAATATTTCTACTTTTGAGTACGGAGGTTGTGTTTATCCTCTACCTCAAACTGGACAGATGTGGCTAGAACACGAACTCCTAAAAAATCCATCAGCTAAGGGTTATTATTGCCAAAGTACTAGTTACAGAAACGAACCGAATCCAATTGTAGGTAGACACCAGACAATTTTCCCTATGTTTGAGTTTGAGTTACATGGAGGTATGGATGAATTAATGGTAATGGAAAAGGAACTCTTGGTTCATCTTGGTTATAGTAATTTTCATGAAATGAATTATATGGATGCAGTAGAGAAGTATAATCCACCCGGTGGTGAACTAGAGCACGAACACGAGCAACAAATGGAAAAGGACTATGGTAATGCAGTTTTCCTTAAGAATTTCCCAGAATACACCTCTCCATTTTGGAATATGGCTAGACATCCAGAACAAGATGAAGTACTAGGAAAAACTTCAAAGAAAATTGATGTAATTATGCATGGGATTGAAACTATCGGTAGTGCAGAACGTTCTTGTGATGCACAACAAATGAAACACACTTTTGATACAATTACAAATGGTGAATATGCTCAGACACTATATGATAAATTCGGAAAAACAAGAGTTGTACAAGAATTAGATACTTTCTTAGGAAATGATTTCTTTGTAAGGTCCGGCGGTGGTATTGGAGTTACAAGGCTAATTCGTTCTATGGGTTTAAAAAATAAAGAACAATAGAAATAGATAATGATAAACATAGATAACTTAACTGAGATAAAGATACCATGTATAGCTGTACCTAAACATAAACAGATGTGGTTTTCAGAAATAGCTATTACACTAAAAGAAGCATTATATGAATTAGATCTTATTTATGAAATAAAGTATGTAGATACAAAACAGAAACTAGATTCTAATTTTCATTATGTGTACTGTATTGAGGAATTTCAATATGATAAACTACCAGATACTCCGTTTATATGTTTACAGTTTGAACAATTAGAAGCAAGACTACCTATGGTATCAGAAGAATACAAAATGGATTTATTTAATAAATTTAAAAAATGTTATCAAATATGGGACTATTCAACTAGAAATGTAAATTACATGAAAGAAATACCAGAATTAAAAAATAAATACATATTTGTACCCTATGGATATTCAAGTAACATGGAATATAAACACAAGGGTAAATTTGATATAGAAATATATCAGCCACTATTCTATGGTAATGTTGGAAAACGTAGAAAAGAGATTTTAGATAAATTAGGATATAAATTAAACATTTTAGTATGTAATAATAATTTATGGAACAATATAGACCCAAGTATAGGTGAGCTTACACAATTAAAAAACGAAATGTTATGGAAATTCAAAATATGTATAAATATAAAATACGACGAAGCAGGTGAAGAATCTAATACTTCATTGGAAACATGCAGAATACTTCCTATGATAGCTAATAGATGTTTAGTAATATCAGAATACAGTGGTGATAAAGTAATAAATAAAAAACTAAATCCCCATGTTGTTTTCTGTAAAAATACCACAGAAATTGAAGAAAAATGCAGATTTTACATGAATCCGATAAACAAAGATATATTAGATACAAGAATAAACAATGCTTACAAGTGGCTAATAAACTACAAATACAGTAAACACATTTCAGAATTAACAAAGTTTAAATATTTATAAAAATTATACTTAAAGGTTAGAGACTAATATATAATAACTACAAAACAAATCAAATATGACTACTCTTAAATGCAATGAAATCAACGTTAACGAAATTAAATACAATGAACCAAAGCAGAACCAACATGGTGGAAACATGGTTGGTATGTCTTACAATAATTCTAAAATTACAATGCAAATTCCAAGGGCCAGAGTTCCATTTGGTCACAATTCAATGACTACAGAAAAGAATGAAATTCGCCGTTCCCTTGACATCTCATTCTCTGGTCTAGAAAATAACGAAAGTCTTCAAGAATTCTATGATTGGGTCCGTGATCTTGATGCTCGTAATAAGAATATGGCTGTTCAAAATTGCGAAAAGTGGCTCAAGAGGAAGAATATCTCTCTAGAAGTAGTAGAAGAACTTTACAAGCCTCTTATTAATGATAAGTCGGAAGGTAAATATCCTGCTACTATGAGATTCAAGCTTCCTACAAACAACGAAGGTGAATTCACTGGTAACATCTTTGCACCTGACCGTACTCCGATGACTCTAGATGATGTCACCAAGGGTAGTGATGTATCTCTAATCGTGGAAATTCAACCAATGTGGTTTGTAAATAAAATGTTCGGAGTTACATTCAAGGTTGTACAAATGAAGTTGTACAAGAAACAAGCTCTAACTGAATATGCATTCCGCGATGATGACGATGACGAAGTGTCAGTTGCCCAGCTGGGGGCAGCAGCATCTTCCTCTACAGATACTCCACCTGGTAGCCCTCTTCAAGACCCAGAAGACTAAATAAAATTAGTAGTTATTAAATAAACTATTTAGATATAAATATTGTGTACTAATAAATAAACAAAAAAATTAGGTTATTTTTTTTTGTTTATTTTATACATATTTAAAGCACAACTAAATTAGTAATCAAAAATGAGTACAAGAGAAGGTCCATATTGCGCCATAATGGGTCGTCCGTTGATTGTATCAGAAGTTGTCAAATTACGAGTTCCTTTAAACACTGTTAAACACTTGCCACCGGTAAAATTTAGAGTGCGTTCAGATAAAGAAATGGAAAAACTACAAAAAGAAGCTTACCAACGCGCTACAGATGACTCTATGAATAATGTAAAAATTATATTTAAAGGGTAAATTATATTAATAATAAATGGAATCGGAATCTAATGTATCAGTTGAAGTCAAAACAGTCCAATCATCGGCGATTCGGGTACTAATTGAAGGCCTAAAAGACATTCTAACGGATGTAAACTTCACATTTGACCCAACTGGTATTAAGTTGCTCTGTATGGATGGGAGTCACGTATCCTTAGTTCGTCTTATGTTGGATGCAGCCAATTTTGAATATTTTCATTGTAATAAAAAAATTAGTGTTGGACTTAATATGACCAACCTTTATAGACTGATTAAGTCAGTAGGTAATAATGATACACTGACATTCAAAATTCTATCAGAAAACACGAATGAAATGATTATAGATATACACAATGCGGATAAACAATCGAACACAAGCTTTAGTTTGAAGTTGCTAGATGTAGATGAAGATCAGTTTGCAATTCCTGAAGCTGAATTTGAAACAGTCATTACTATGCCTAGTGTTGATTTCCAACGTATTACACGTGATATGGCTAATTTGTCAGACACAATTGATATTAGCTGTATTCAAGATAAACTAATTCTAAGTTGCGAGGGTGACTTTGCTTCGCAACAGACTTGCATTGGGGGTACAGCAGCGCAAAGTGGAATTCAAGTTAATAATACTACAGATAGCGAAAGTGAAAAGCAAGATAAGATAGGTGGTACTTTCCAATTGAAATTTATCAATCTATTCACCAAATGTACTAATCTGTGTTCTAATATTGAAATTTATCTTAAGAATGATTATCCTCTACTACTAAAGTATTCAGTAGCTTCACTTGGTTATGTATTGTTCTGTCTAGCACCAAAGGATAATAATTAATAAGTAAAAATATAATGTCTAATTCATATATAAAGTTTAGTTCATAAATAATATTTATATATTATATATAAAGTAAACAAGCGATGGCTCAGGAAAAGAACAAAAATGCATTCTGGTCTGATGACTTATCTTTGTTGTTTTCTAAATCACATTATTTGGAATTCTGGCCAACAACTGATATGACATATAACCAGAAATTAAATGCTATTTCTCGTTTCTTTTTGTATTCATTTACAATAGCTTTTTTCTTGAAAGGTAATACGTTAAATATAGCTTTATTATCTATAACTTTAGTTGTGTTATACACATTAAGTACTAATAAGGCCTCAAAAAATGATACTAGTCCAGCAGCTAGTGTATTAGACCCACATAAACAATATTTAGCTGAAAAGGGAGCTACAAGTGAAAATAAACAGATACAATCATTAGAAAATTTACGCCTAGGGTTCACAGACAATGACACATGTAAACCACCGACGGATAATAACCCATTTATGAACATATTACCAACGGATTATAAAGACGAAAATGGTGATCAAGTGAATAATTTTGTACCAAGTTGTAGCTACAATGAAGTAGGAGATGAAGTAAAAGATTCATTTGAAAAAGGATTATTCAAAGATGTAAATGATGTATATAACAGAGAAAATTCACAAAGACAATTTTATACTGTCGCAAATAACAATGTACCTAATTCACAAAATGAATTTGCATCATGGCTATACGCGAAAGATGAAGTATGCAAAGATGGTGATCTAGGAGTATGCACTGGTCACGAAGGCGCCCCATAAACATTCTAATATATGCTCTACATTATATCAACATCAGTATCGTCATCTATTTTTATAGGGGCCGTGTGAATATAATTTAAATTTATTTTATATTCTTCTTTGATATATTCATTATATAAATCTAACCACTTTTCATAATACAATAATTGTGTTTTATTTTGATATACCATTATGTGTTTATCTACAGTTAATTCAATGTAATTCCATGGTTTAGGAGTGTGAATAAAATGTATTACATGCGGTGGTTCATTTAATATACCCTTTTTAGTAAACAATTCTATTGTATATGGTAACGCATTGTATTTGTGGTCAAGTTCGTGGATATTTAAAGTAATTATATTATTCAAAATTTCTTGGTCTGTTTTTATAATTCTATTGAAGTTATCTACACCTTCATTTGTATGTGTATGTGGAAAACTATTTACTATTTTTATAAATTCTACAAAATGTTCTAGATTCGGTCTAAATACAATTACACCACTATTAAATCTCCTTTTTTGTAAAATAAACTTATTTGTAGCTTTATCAAATAACATATCTCTTGCCATTAAAATATTGTATTTATCACTTACTATAGAATTATCAAATAGATGGTCTATGTTTTTTTCAATTAATAAATCCGAATCTAAGTAAACGCATACATCATCAGTCTGTAATAAAAAAATTATAAATTTTCCAAAATAATTTTTAATCACTAGATTTTTAACTATATTTGAATTTAAGCCATGGTTTAATAATATATTTTCCAAATTTACGACTACAGTTTTTACTCCATTTTTTATTAATAAACTTTTTGTTTTAGAAGAAACATTTTCTAAACATATACACTGTAAACTATATTTCGATTTTAATTTTTTTAGCATGTAACTGAGTAAAACTACACCTTTTACATCTCTGTCATTAGATAAATATGTAATATAAAATCTCATTAGTTTAATTAATTATTTATATTTAAATAATTAATTAAACTAAATTGTATATAATGAAATCGGTGTTAAATGTGATTGGTATGCCTATAAAGCATGGCCAAAATAAAAATGGTACACAATATTCACCTGTAATTTTAAAAACATTTATGAAACAGAGATCATCGTTATATAAAGACTCTGTTATTAACAGTGCGGGCAAATACGAAAGTTATATAGATATTTTAAAAACGAAATATAATATAAACTGGGTGGGTAATTTTCATTCAAACCTAATTAAACAAACAGAAGGAAATATATCAGTACCGTCTGCTTCAGAAATAGTTAGTGAACAATGTGAAAAAGTGTATGATAAAATATCTTTTATGCACGGTATTAATACCCTAGGTACTAAGAGTTTATTCATAGGAGGTGATCATTCTATGGCTATAGGTAGTATAAGTAGTATGTTAGATATATATAAGGATGATCTAAAAGTAATATGGATAGATGCACATGCAGATTTAAATAAACCAGAAACTTCATTGAGTGGAAGTATACATGGTCAGCCCTTATCTTATCTCATGGGTCATAATACAAATTATTTAGATGGACCGTTTAAGTGGTTATATAAAGTACATAAACTAAAACCACAAAATCTTCATTATATAGGACTGCGTGACTTAGATAAATACGAAATAGATACAATAAACGAATTAAACATAAATTTTTATGAAAGTCCACTAGAAATAGACACAAACAAAATATTAGATGAAATATTGAATGTGTCGCCAGAACAAAAAATTCATATATCTTTAGATGTAGATGCATTATGTCCTAAAATTGCGCCATCAACTGGTACTTCAGTAAAAGATGGAATAACCGAAAGTGAGATATTTAATATATTAGATAGAATTAAACAAACGGGTAATTTAGTATCATTAGATGTAACGGAAATTAACCCACTACTAGGTACAACAGATGAGGTAATAAAAACATTAGATATATCATCAAAATGTATATTGAAAAGTTT
>CERI01117230.1_pt1 | contig 15610 bp, 6 predicted proteins | sample 350261 | NCBI WGS metagenome assembly CERI01 (sample SAMEA2620979, study PRJEB7988) | marine metagenome | isolation source: saline water (ENVO:00002010), including
TTCTTCTTCTTCGCCTTCTACTTCTTTACCTTCATGTGTAGATTCACCATCGCCAATTAAATTGACTAAGTGAATTAGTCTATCATTATCAAATTTTATATGATTATCTTGTTTGTCTTGATTATTGTTTTTTTTTTCCATATCCATAGTTTTATATTTTAAATTAAATGAATTAGTATCATATGGAGAATCATTAATGCATATACGAGAATCAATCGGTTCAATATCTAATTTAATATTTTCTTCTTTTAATTCTAAATACTTGGTTTGTAATTCATTATAATTTTTTTGCAGTTCTATATACTCTGGAAGTTTAAATAAAACAGATTTGATCGCTGTCAATAGTGATATATTATAATCAACTTTTTTAAAATATGTAATTAAATTTTTATTAATAGATTGATTAATATCTTTATTAATAATGTTAATAATTTGTTCAATATCTTGTTCTGACATTATTATATAAATATATAATTATCATTTTATATCAATTTTAAAAAAATAAATTGATATAAATGAAATATTATTTTTGTGATTTAGATAAAATTTTAGTATTTATTAAGTAATCATCATTTTCTTCAAATATTTCAGGTATACTTTTTGTAAGAGGTTTTTCAATAACTAACAATAATCTTTCATAATTTAATAATTTTCTATATTCTTGTATATCTAAATTACCATAAAATTTTTTTAACAAATAATGCGGTGATGGTGCTGGTTTAATGTTTTTTTTATAATTATAAATTTTACCATATACATTATTCAATAAATAATATCTTTCAAATTTACTAGATGAATCAATACTAGAATCATTCATTAAAAAGGAACAGGCACATTCAGGAGAGCAAAAACATCCATAACAATTATATGAATTTGTATTATTATTAAAACTAGTTGGTATATGAATAGCTTCATTATCAAATTCATATGTGCACCAAAAACATGAAGATTTTTTATTAATAATATCATTTTTTAAATTAAAACTCAGTTCTTTTAATTTTCTATTAATATTTTTTCTATTATAAGTATCGTCGATAGGAATTGATATTTTAGAATTATTATTTTCATTATTTGTTTCTTTATCAATATTATTATAAGAAGAATCTTGATTGTTATTTTTAATAAAATTAAAATTAATAAAATTATTAGTTTCATGTAAATTATATGTATCTATGTTTTCAATATCTGGTTTATATTTAATAACATCAATATTTATAATTTCATGTAAGAAACAATTTAAATGTAAAATAACATTGGGTTTGGGAATATTAGTAACTAGTATATCTTTGATTTCTACAATTTTGCCACCTTTTGGTTTTCTTCCGCGTTTTTTTGGCACTTTAATATTAGATAGATCAATTAATGTATTTGTAGATAAATCAAATAAATTATTAGCGGATAAATCATTAATACTATTTGTTGTATTAATATTTTCATTTTTAGTATCAATAATAGTATTACAAGAATCAAGTTTTAAATTTTCATAATATGACTTTGGACGCCTCCCTTTTTTTTTTATCATAATTATATATAAATAATAATTAGAATCCGATTTAAATAGTTTTGATTTATTATTTTAACATTGTTCTTTAAAAAACAATATAGAACGATGTTGATTTAATAAAAGAAGAAAGATGAATACAACATGGACAGAGAAATATAGGCCATCTACATTTAATAAAATAATATTAGATAAAACAAATAAAAATTTATTTAATTCTATATTAGAAACTGGATATTTTCCAAATATGTTATTTTATGGCCCACCGGGTACAGGTAAAACAACAACAATAATAAATTTAATAAATAGTTATCAAGATAAATATAATATGCGGAGTAAAGCATTAATAATTCATTTAAATGCATCAGATGAAAGAGGGATCGACATAATTAGAAATAATATATTAAATTTTGTAAATTCTGATATATTATTTACAGAAGGAATAAAATTTGTAATATTAGATGAAGTAGATTATATGACAAAAATAGCACAACAAGCATTAAAATGTTTAATACAAAATAATAATTCTAAAGTGCGATATTGTTTAATATGTAATTATATAAGTAGAATAGATTTTTCATTACAATATGAATTTATAAAAGTAAGATTTAATAAATTACCAAAAATAGAAATTCAAAAATTTTTGAAGACTATTGTTGATAATGAAAAATTAAATATTTCAAATAAGATTATTTTAAACATTATAGATTATTTTGATAATGATATACGAAGTATGATAAATTATATTCAATCAAAAAATATGAAAAAAACAGTTCTATTAGATGATTATATTTTGGAAAAATTATTATTATATACTTTAAGAAATGATTATACTAATTATATAAAATATATTGATTATGTTCAGAAAAAATGTAATATTGATTTAATGTATTTATTAACAAAATATATATATTTTTTGATATATAAATATGTAGACATTATTGATTCTAAAACACTTGATGATTATGAATTTTTAGTTCATAATACAGGTAATGAAATAATAAAAAATTTTTCATGTTTATTTTATTTAATTTTAGAGAATGAATCAATTATTAATATTAGTAATAATATATGAATTTATTCTAGATAATAATCTTTTTTCCCAATTATTTTTAATTATTTTTTTTTGAGGATCAAATTTATTAATTTTCAATTGATATTCGTTGTTATAATCATTTTTAAATTCTAAATAGTTAATATTAATAGTATTAATATCTGTGGTTTTCATTATTTCTAAATTAGTTTTATTTTGTATTTCAGATTGAATACTTATATTTATTATGGACATATTTTATATAGTCCTGAGAAAAAATTAAATATTTTATTTAAAAAATAAAAGTTTAAAATAAAATATTTAAAAATAAATTGAAGAATATTAATAAATTAAATAGGATATAAAAATGAACATAGATGATGAATGGGAATATTTTATGGAAAATGATTCATTAAAAATATCCAATGATTGTAATAATAATGATATATGTAAAATAGATAATATTCCAGAAGCAACTGATATTTATATATCAACAAAAACAAAAATAGTATATTTAACTATTAAATCAATTAATATATATGATATTTTTTGGAAAATATCAATTATAAATTATAATGGTCAAATAGAGGGTTTTATAAAAAAACAAATAAAAGTATCATTAGCTACGGAGAATGAAAGTAAAGAATTAGATTTAAAAATCGAAAAAATAAATAAATATAAAAAAGTAATGGTTATAAATAAATTAGATAATATAAATAATAGAAGTAAATATAAGGATATAAGAAAAATAAGTATAGGCTTATCAAAAAAAGATTTATTAATTTCGAGATCAAAAGAAAAAAGTGCATTTTATAATTGTTTTGTAGTATCACTTAGATTAATAGAAAATAATTTGTTCAAAGAATATCATATAAAAATTTTTAATACTGGTAAAATAGAAATACCAGGAATTCAAAACGAAGACTCTTTACATAAAATAATTAATTTTATCATAAATGAATTATCAAATATTTTAAATATAAAAATAAATTATAACGATTCAAATATAGAAAATGTATTAGTTAATTCAAATTTTGATTGTGGTTTTTATATAAATAGAGAAATATTATTTAATATTTTAAGAAAAAAATATAGCATAAATGCTGCATTTGATCCATGTTCATATCCGGGTATCCAATGTGGATATTACTATAATAAAAATACAGGAGAACATATTAAACATAAAGATAATAATAATCTAGATAATATCAAAGTTTCATATATGATATTTAGAACAGGTAGTATTTTAATAGTAGGTAAATGTGATGATTATGTATTAAATAATGTATATGAATATATAAAAGAAATACTAAAAAATGAATATTATGAAATAGTAACACAGAAAAGTAATGAGATCCAAAAAAAACCAAAGTCATTAAACATTAAATCAAAAAATAAAAAAAGAACAATTCTAATTAAATAGATTCTATAATATTAATTATATTATAATTATAATAGTTATTTATATTATTTAATATTTTTTCCAATGCTATATGTATAGAAGTATATTTTTTTTGTATATATATATATATATTTGAATTATATAATGTTTTAATTATATTATTAATTTTTTCCAATACTATTTCATTATTTTTATATTTATTATATATTAATTCTATCAAATTTTTAGTATTAGTTAGATTATTTTTAAATTCATGATTAAAATCATTATTATATAATTCATTATAATAATCATAATATAATATATATACATTATTAATATTTTTAATAATTTTTTTTAATAAAGACAAATCATTATGATTAATATTATTAGTATTTTCGTTTATTTTATTTTCATTACCAAAAATAGTTTTTTTATATGAAAAAAGAATGGCATCTTTTATTGTAAGATCAAAATTATTTTCATTATTAACATCAAATTGATTATTAATATCAATTTGATTAATAAATTCAATAAAATATACATATGCTTTTTCGGAATTACTATATACGTCATTAAATGTATTAAAATATAATAATGATAAAAAAAATACATTTTCTAATATTTTAATACCTTTAATATATATATTAATACATGTGTTTTTATTGATAAAATTAATATTATCTAAAAAAAAAATAGTATAATTATTTATTAACAAGTAATACTTTTTAAATAATAAATCTAAATTATTTGACATTTTTATATAATTATATAAAAATTACATATATAATTTTTAATAAATAAAATTAAATATTATATATTTAATATCTTAAACATTGAAAATATCAATATGATTATTATAAACTTTACTAAATCCAGATTCAAATAAACCATTGCTTGTATCATCGGATATTAATCTAGGAATTAAATATTCAATTTTTTCATCTGAAGATGTTGTATGACAATATAACATTAAATAAATAGGTATAAATTTTGTTCCAGAATTCCAAATATTAGGACTAATAGTTGTATTATTATGAAAATGGTCAAAATCAATCTCATATGGTACATTATTTAGTGTATCTATATAATTATCATCATACCATGTATTTCCATCTGCTGAAACTGCAAAAGAAATTCTAAAACTTCCCTGTGTTTGTATAATCATTCTATTTATTTTATAATTAGATGATACAGTATTAGGTGATATATGTGGTGCAAATTTAACAATATATACAATATGTTTTGACTTATTTGAAGGATCTATATACTCATCATCTGATTCATTTAAAAATGGATAATCAAAATTCAATAAATTTATATAAGCCTTTGAATCATAATAAACATTATTAATATCTTGAACAAAATCATCATTATTTAATTCCAATTTTTTAACAGGTGATAAACCATTTTTATAATTTTTATTGTATATTTTATTGAAAGACCATATTGCATTAGGATTTCTACTATGTTCAGTAGTATTATCAAATGGAGTAAAAGTTTGTAAAGTGTTGTTATTAATTTTACCAATATTATCAAATTCATTTAGATTAAATCCAAACGATTTGAAAAAATATGATTCTTTTAAATTTGGATTACACATATAAATTTCGATATCATTTTTTGTTATTAAACCACGTAAAATAACTGATTTTAATGAAAATAATTTTGAGTTATCAGTAGTTATCATAATAAACTTTGCTCTGGGAGGCAAACTAATGTTATTTAAATTTGTCGAATTTAAATTTACATTATTATGTAAATAACTATTTTGATTAGTATAATAGTCATGATTCGAATACCATCTTTCGCCATCATCAGAAAATGCCCATCTTATAATTGAATTAGATTCAGATTCAGATGTATTATTTTTATATATTATACTCATTCTAGTGGGAGATCCATCCCAATTTAAAACTAAATATTTATGTTTATTATTTATATTATTACAACTTTCTCTATAATTAGTATAATCATCCCATAATTTTATAAAACTATAGCCAGAATAATTTAAATCATTTTTGATCATAGAAAAATTACCAGAATTTTGTAAAAACTTAGCAGCACTCCATTTAGGTTTTGGACCATTTCTTAAAAATTTATGTGTATATTTTATTTCATTACTTAGATTTTTATATTTTACAGGAAATCTTTGTATTGTTTCTATATTTGTTAATTTTTTTAATTGAATTTCTTTTACGGGTATGCCATAATAATTGGTAAATTTAGCATATCTAGCATGATATGGTACCAAATATCTACGATATGATGTTTTATTTGTATTTCTAATATTATCATCAATATATTTACTATAAAAATTACCATGAATATTATCAGAAAATGAATACCAATTATTACCATCATCTGAATATAATAAATACGCACCTGTTTGGGTTTTCATTTTTATATCTTTATTTAAAATACCGCCATCTGTCCATGTGTAATATAAATTATCAAACCATGTAATATCTATAAATGATATTACATTTTTCCATGTCAAAATTACCTCAGAATCTAAATTTAAATATTCATTTAATGTAAAATTAATAACCTCATTTGTATAATTAGTTAACTTATATATGTTTTCAAAATTTATAATATTATTATCTATATCAGGACTTAAAATTGGCTCAAGTAGATGTTTATTACTACTAAAATCCCAAAAGCAATCATTTGCATTATCTATATTATATAATGTATTAATGCCTATTAAATCTTGCCTTCCAATATAAGCTTCTATTGACAAACTATGTGAATAATTATTATAATTTTCTTCATTTAAATATGAACCCATTGGAATATTATTTAAACCTATAGATCCATTATTTAAAATTTGATTTGCATTATAATATCCAATAATACCATTATTGCTAATACCATAACCTTTATCATCACCAAATCCGCTATTTATATTATTACTTATAGTATTTTCTTCATTTGCATTATGAAAAATATAAGCATGAATAAATGTTGTTTGTTTTGGATAATAAACTTCTGCAAGATTATCTAGATTTGCTTTAGATTCTTTTTTAATAGTATTGTGATATAACATTTCATATAATGGATCTGCAAAAAATACAGAATTATAACCATAAATACCAAGATGATAAAATTTAATTTTTTCAGAATCACTTGAATTATATTTTGTATCTTTTACAAATTGTATTAATTTATAATTTAATGTAGTACCGATGTTCCACAATTCTAATAAATTATTTATATCAGATAAATGTGTACCATTTGACCACGGTAAAGAATCGGTAGTATTATTGCTTAAATTGTAGTCATTAGTATTAATTCCATTATTTATTCCAGTGGAAGATGTTGATATATTGAAATAATCATTATAATTAGTAGGTATTTTATAATCTATTTCATTGGGTATACTTGCTATTATTTCAAATAATAATTTACTATAATTGTCTTCATTTAAATTTGTATTAGTAATAAAACCTTTAATATTTAAATTTTTTTTATTTCTTATATTTTTTATTATTTGTGAGAGATCTGTATCTAAAAAGAAACAATTTTGAAAAGCATATTCTAAATTTTTAATATTAGGTAATATTATCTTATTTAGATTTAAATTTAATAAATAACAATTGGAAAATAATGAATTTGCTTCATGAATATTTTCAAAATCTAATTTTGAAGTATTTTTTTCATAATAATTATATCCATTATTATAATTAATACAACTATTAAACATATTATTTGCATTAGATCCAATAATAAATGGATATTTAAATTTTGTATTCATTGAAAAACATCTATAAAACATATTATTACAATTTAAAGATGACGATATTTTCCAACCCAACGTATTAACAATTCCTGGTTCTTTACCATTATTCCATGCATATGCATGAGAAAACATATTTGATAATTTTGGTCCATTATTAGAAAGTGATTTTATTAATGAATCTTCTGCTCTATCAGAAATTCTATGTAAATTTTCATAACCATAATTATTATTTTTTGGTCTCATATATAAATTTAATTCACTTGTTGAATTAAAAATACAATTAATATTACCATTTGAAGATAATTTATAATTATCTTTTGAACTTCCATCTTTCCATTCATAAACAATTTGATTGTTATATTTATTTAATTTATTATTATCACAATATGTAACATCATTACCAACACATGCTACAATATTCATATTATTTTCATTGTATCTATATTTAAAATTTGATTCATAATTAGTATCTATAAACATACTGGGAATAGCATTTACTGAATTTTTTGGTAATATTGAATATAATTCTTGGGAGCCAAAAAATGCTTCTTCTATATTTTCATATTTTATACCAGATGAAAAATAATTATTTTTATTATAAAAATCGTTTTTCTTTTCCGGAAAGTATAAGTCACTTGGTCCTTTTAAAAAATTATATGGTAGTGGATTTACAAAATATGGAGGGGTTTCAGTCGTAAAAATAATACCGGCCGAACTAGAATTTAAATCACTTGTTATTCCTATAATTGAATTCCACCATTCAAAATGCATACTTTCTCCACCAGTAATTTGAAGAGCATAATTAACACCGCTTATTAAATTCATACTACCATCTTGTGATGATGTTCCGTCATTATTTACAACATGTATATCATCTAACCATAAATTACTAGTTTTATTAGATATTGTTCTAAAATTCCAAATACCAGATATATTAGGAGTTAAATAACCAGTCCAATTATAAGAATAAGTGGGTGCACTAGCAAATTTAATTTGCATTTGTGCTATAGTTATGAAGTGCCTGCCGTGACTTTCACCGTGATTACTTGTTATACGAATTAATAGATATTTACAGGGTACTGATTCCCATGTTGTGGTCGACTTACTGTGTGGGAAAGGGACTTTGCTGTAGTTTCTTGGTCCGTGCTCATCTACTCCATGTGAATAAGAACCAATATATGTCCACCCATTAGATGAAGACGCACCTCCATTTGGTCGGGTATCCTTTTGGTCACTGCCACCGACATATACAATAAAACCATTAACATAACACTTCCATTGTCTGAAGTCACCGTGTCCTATGTGGCCGGGTTCCCCAACTTGTCTCCAACCACTTACCCATGTATTGGTCTCAAATTCAAAAAGTAAATCAATATAACCATTACTAGTACCATAACTCGTATTTGAATGATAAATATTACTTCTTGTTGGATCGCCTGTATTAGCAATTCCGTGCTGCCCGTACCCGTTCGCCGATGCCCCCTCGCCTCCTGCACCTCCGAGTGGAATTAGACCATTTTGATAACCAGGATGATAATCATTACTGATTACATTATATTCAGCGGGCCACCTCCATTCTGTAGTTGGCGGCGGTAGTGCCTCATCTTTGTAAACACTATTAGTTATACCAGAATCATAGTAAGCTCTTCCATCAAACCAATATCTATCATTTAGATAATCTCCACTATATTTTTTTTCATTTAATCCTTTAATGTCATTTAATTCTGAAGTATTTACACTAATTATAGTAGAATCGAATTCTTTTAAGCCAATAACATTTTTACCATTATATAAAACTTCATCGATTTTTTCTATTACATCATTATTATCATAATTTAAAGTTGGATTATAATTTAAAACATTATTTGAATGTTCGCTAATACCAAGTTTATATTTAACATCATCATCTTTATATGTATAATAAGTAATAATATCATTATTTGAAAAATTAAATGCTTTATTTATTTTTTTACTTGTACTGTTTAAATTCCATGTAATTCCTTGATCATAACTAATTAAACAATAATTATGTGAATTTGAATATATTATAATTTTAAAATCTTCATATGCAATAATTGATTTGTTTATTTTATTATCTGTAAATGTAATATAATTATTTAATGGACCATATAAATCCCACACAATCCCATTAGTAGATCTTATTATATAATAGACTATGCCAGAATCTATGTTAATATTATGATACCCCATTGTTGCTATAAAAATATTATTAATAAATTTTATTTCATATATTTTGCATATAATTTCCGAATTATCATATTGATTAAAACTATTAATATAATTATTTTTTGATAATAAACAAGATTGAAAAGTATGACGTTTGTTATACCAATTACTAGTATTATCAAATGTATACATTAACGCCGAACCCAGATTATCATTTTGATTTGGTCCGGCAGGTTGTGAATTAACATACCCACCTATTATAATAATTTCTTTATTTGTTATTATATTATTAAAATTGTTATCATTAGATTGATAATATAATGATATATTATCACTAATATTACCATATTCTATTGTATTTATTGTTAAATTAGTATGATCATAAAATGCAGGATAATCATGATATGTCCATGTTTTGCCATCATTTGATGTAAAAATAATATCATATCTTTTACTGTTATCAATATATCCTTCACAACATGCAACATAATTATTTATTATGTATTTTATACATCTAATTTTATCAATAGTTTTATTATGAATACTAATATTATCTACATCATATATAAATTTTGCCAAATGCCAATTTTCACCATTATTTTCAGAATAAAATATACACGCTATATTTTCATCTTGTTCATTTAAACATACACCAGATGATAAAATTATGCTATTATTTACATAATCATATAACGATTCATATTTATTATCATCTACATCATTATTCATATACCATTTATTTAAATTACTATTAAAAGTATAATTATATAAAAATGCACTATCAAAATTAGTAACTCCTTGTGTATTTAACTTTTCAAACAATTTATTATCATATTTAAAAATATTATTATTATTAAGTACATTATTATTAGGTAACTGAATACTTTGTAAATGTGTAAAATTATTAACAGTAATATAATTATCAGTATTTGAATTTTGTAAACGTTTAATATTAAATAAATTTTTATGAATATTTAATAAATTAACATTGTGTATACTAGCATCATTAGGTAATGTAATAGATAAAATTGGAAAAATATTATCAAAATTACTTAAATCGCTGTAGTCTATATTAGCGGTATTATTAACATTACTAATTAAATGACTTAGTGAATCAAAACCAGTATAATCTTGAGGAAAATTATCAAGCTTTGTAAATTTAATTTCATTAACTCTTGAAATATAATTTGTGCTAGTATCAACATCAACATCAATATCTTGTGTACGATTAGCATATTGATAAACAGAATAATATTGATATAAACTAATCATTAAATTATTTAGATTTAATCCAGGTATAACAATGCCATATAAAGATTCTTCATTTAAATTAGAAATATTAATATCTTTATGAGAAAAAATCCAATTGTAAATTAATTCAGATCTTTCAGATTCTATAAAATATTGTTCGGCTTTTATAATATTATTATTATTATATAATTTATTAGATTGAGATAAATTTATAAAATCATTATTAAATTGATCAATTAAGACATTATTTTCTATGTTATAACCAATATTATTTTCATATATTAATTTATCGTCTTGTATTTTATAACTATGAAATGCAACATTTAATTCGTTATTACTAACATTATTATCAGTTACATTTGAACCATCCATATTTGTTCCAGATAATGCTTCTCTCCAATTTAATAATATTCTTTGTGATCCATGAGACATAAATACTTTTAAATATATTTCATCATTATCAATATCATTAAAGCAAATATCTTGTGTATGTAGTAAATTCCATTTTTGGGTTTCACTATTTTCACGTGGTTTCCACATAACAGATCTATGAATTTTATCGTAAAAATATAATTTAGATTCATTGGCATTATATATAATTTTATAAAAATTACCCTGACCTGGATTTTCTGAATTTAAACCATCTGTGGTATGATTCCATGTAAATTCATTTGTAAAATTTTCAGAATTATATGGATGATAAATAGGATCTTTATGATATTCATAATTTGTATTTTTAATATATAAATTTAATGATATATCTGGACTTAAAGTTCCGGTACTATTTATTGTTGAAGTAAAACCTTCAGTCCATGCGATGTTATTATTATTTTTTTGTCCCAACCATTCCCCTCGTACATACCATGGCCCATCTGGTGTTTCTGCAGATAAAATCCAACCAGAATCTGGTATATGATCAGGACGACATTTTTGTAAAGCAGTTAAAGGTGATCCATCAAGTGAATACCTATTTTCAATTTTTCTATATAATACTGGTCGATATCCATACTCTTTGTTGTCCCAAAATGTATACCAATTAGGGGGACCATACTGAACAAAATGCCAATTTCCTAAATTATCATTAGTACCAGGAGGGCCCGAGTAGCTACCTGTCCCTCTCCCGCCATCCAATAGATAAACAATAGGAGAATTATCTATTATATCTATTCCATTTTGAAATAATTTTAATTCTTTTGGCTCCCAATAATTATTATTAGAAGTTGAAGTAGGAGCCCATCCAAAATATAAATGATTATTAAAATCTACATTAATATAATCGGGTAGATTACTATCGAAATATAAACTATTATTTACTATAATTCTGTTAGTATTGTTTCTTTCAATAAATCCACCAATAATTACACTACTATGAATATTAGTCATAGGATAATCACTTAAAATTAAATTTTGAGTGTTTATTATATCTAAGTTAGAATGATTAGGTGATGAAATATTATGATTTTTATAATAAAAATAACATATATCTAAATTTTTATTAGGATGAGAATACCAAACATCAAGATATTTACAATGAAATAATGGAATAAACTCCCATGTATTTTGAGAATAATCTTTTGTTTTAGTTTCTGAATTCCATAAATATGTTCTTCTAATAATAAAATTAATAGGATCTTGTGTTGAATTATAAAAAGGAAGAAATTCTTTAACATAAGGAAAAATATCAATTTCGGCATCTTTTTCATTAGTTATTTCTTCATTACCAAAGACTTTTGAAAATGTCATTGAAGTAAGTTCGTTATTATCTAAAATAATAGATGGATTTTCAAAGAAATTTGTATTTTGTTTTTGATTATATCCTATTAAAAATTGTATTCCTTTTGATTGTGTAGATAAAAAACTTAAAGTTACATAATAATTATTTTCATGCATTATTTTTAATGAAATTATATTTGGTGAATTATTAGTTGTAACATTTAATTTATTGTTATTATCAATTAAAAAATCACCGGGGATATTTTTAAATAATATTTTAATTGGATATGGTGTATTTGATACATTGTAAAAACTGATTGTATTATTATCATCACTACTTGCATTTATAGTTCCTACTTGTTTAATTATACTATTAGAATTAAATAATATTTCATCATTAATCATTGTATTATGAAAATAAGTAGCATCATTTGAATTAATAGCTTTTTTTAGAATAATTGCTTGCCAAATTTTTCCTGTAAAATGATAACCATTGCCTTCTACTTCTGATCCTATTACTATTTTTTCACTAGTATTAACACCACTAAATGCACTATTAGTAGGTGTAATTTCACTTCCATCTATATATGTTTTATGAATATAATTTCCAGGTGTTCCTGTTCTAATTTGTATTATTGTATGAGACGTTGAGCGTCCAGTACTATTAAATATATCAGGATTACTTATATAACTAGAAAAAAATTCAGAATCTTGTAATCCAAGACTAGTATTTCCATAAGTTTTACCAATAAAAAATTCAGTGCCACCATTATCTTCTTTTCCACCAAAAATTGCTGAATATGTTTGAGAATCAGTACCTGTATATTGTATTTTAGCAGCTAATGTATATTCACCTGTTCCATTGATGTCATATATATCTTGAAATGAAATATTTGTATCAATATATGCTTGTTGATTCCACTCTAAATAATCATTATGTTCAGTTATATTACCAACAATAGTTCCATTATTATTATTGGGACCAATATCAGTCATTAAATTAGAAGATTTAGGTGCGGCAATTTGATTGTAATATGCTAACACATCATTAATGTTTGTTGTAGTTGAAATATTATTTCTTACATCGCGGCCTGTTAATTCTTTATCTCCATGATGAAAAAGATCTTTAGCAATGGAAAGACCAATTCCTAAAACATTATTTTTTTTATAGTTATTATTAGGATCATGTTGATCTAATTGAAAATCCTTTTTATATATTGTAAGTGATTGTGATTTATTAGCTTTTATAGAATTTTTGGATGTTTTGCAAACAGATGCAGTAGAAACCGGTGTTTCTGAAGAACCAATATCTTGTTTGGCTGCATTTGTATAATCTAAAAAGGTAAAAATATCATATAAACCATCATTTTTAATTGTGAAATGATAATTTTTTCGTATTTTAAGATCATTATTACCTAAATCATATAAGATATTTTTTTTAGTATTAATATCATATTGTGTTCCAAAAATAGAAGGATTATTATTAACATAATAATTATAAAAATTATCTTCGCGATAATCAATAGTATTTAAATAATTATAAGTAATATTAATTGTAATTTTTTTATTAGTCCAATCGCATATTCTTTGTATAGTATATTTAATGCTACCGTCAGTACTATGTAATATAAAACGTTGTTTATCTATTTGTTGATTCCACCAATATTTATCTTTATTATTATATGTATTTAAATATGAATCTTTATTTGATACACTGATACCTTCCAATGAGTTAGGTATACTATAACTGCTATCAATATTTTTAATTGTTAAATTAACTAAATCACTATTAGCGATAAATTTCCAATCGTTTTCATTAAAATATGGAGTTTGAAATGTTGAAAAGTTAGCATCTCTCGTATAATTAGTTATTGTATTTCCATCAGTACCAGTATTTCCACCACTATATAAAAATAGATAATTATAAACATATGTTAAATCATAATTTATCGCAGAACTTTCATTATTTGATATATGTTGTGGTTTTGTTAAATGTAATAAATTTGTAGTATTTTCTTGTTGTGAAAAAATTTGTGAAATATTATTTTTTCCACTCGATAATATTGTATTTTGTAAAGCAAAAAATGCTATTTCATAAAAATCATCTTGATTTATTTCAGGATCAATAATATATTCATAAATGATATTTCCTTTAGATTTAATTTGACTAATTTTTATTTTTGAACTAGTATCTTTATTAACACTTGAAAAAAATCCAGCAATTGGCATAATTAATATAAATTATATATTTTAATTTATATCAATATACTTAAAAATTTAATCAGCTATTGTTTTTTTTTAAATATAGATGCAGAAACACATATATTATTAGAAATTTTAATAGCAGTTATTAAAATACTTGAAACTCCATCACCTTCTAGTTCTAAATCTTCCGCAAAATTAATAATAATATTATCACTTGATTCACTATTAATAGTAGTTTGTAATTCACTATTTTCATAACCATATATAGTTAAATTATTACCTAATGATGGTAATATTTTAATAATAATTTGAGAACCATGTAAAGAACTTATATCATTAACATTAATAGTAGATATTATTCCATGATAATTAAATTCTTTAATTGCATATGTTTTATCAAAAAATAAATTTAATGTATTATTATTTTCATCTATTGTTGGATTAAATGATAAGTCATTTAGAATAATATTAGAACATATTACATTACCACTGCCGGTATTAATATCATTATTTCCAGTATTTAAAGAATTACACACTATATCCCCTGCAATAATAGAATGATTATTTGTATTTATGGCATTACATGATATATCA
>CERI01284269.1_pt1 | contig 15609 bp, 21 predicted proteins | sample 350261 | NCBI WGS metagenome assembly CERI01 (sample SAMEA2620979, study PRJEB7988) | marine metagenome | isolation source: saline water (ENVO:00002010), including
TAATGGGGATAAAACAAGTTCTCAAAAACATAAAATGTCTTTTTAATAAACCTATCAAAAATAAAAACAAACCAACGCTTTCATTGGATACACCAAAATTTATCAAATTACCGGATACCCCGAGAGCTCCTCGCACACTAAGCAAATTTTTTGATAAACGCGAAATTTAATGTGTTCAATAATTCAATAAGATAAAGGTCATAATTATATGTCAATACACCCGATATCTTTTTCAATTCCTAGTTTGAAATGGGAAAAGTATAGAGAATTGAGAACTCAATCTAAGAAAAGTACATATTTTTCAAAATTAATTCCAAAAATAACAAAGTATTCGCATTTTGATGAAGGAGAATATATTCAAGATTATTCTAAATCGTACTTTGCAATAACATTTAGAAAAGGAGGTTGGGAATCTTTACGTCATTATGAAATACTTATGGCTGGAACATTACCTTATTTTTTACAAGTAGATGATATACCAGAAGATGCGTTATGTTCATTTCCGATTGAATTGTTGAAAAAGGTACATAAACTCCCAGGAATGCCAAGTCAAGAAAATGTTATAAACAACATTAGAAAAACATTCATGATAAAAATTGACAAGGAATATTTTGACAAGAAAAAGTATTTTGATCTCAGGAAAGAATTTTTGATATTTGTAAATCAAAATATGCTTTCTAAACACGTAGTTAAAAGGGTGTTGGATATATCGTCATCAAATAAATTATCTCCATTGCCAGAAGAGTTTGATACTATTCTTGTTTCATCGCAAAGACGTTTTGGAAAACAAGATTATCAAAGAGATTTGTTGTGTATTGGAATTTTGGAATTAGGTTATAAATTACATACTTCTTTTGACATTTCATATTTATTTGAAGGTTCTAAAAAAGATACCGAACTATATGGAAGAGGTTTTACATATGGTAAGAGTGTATCAGATAATCTAAAGAAAAATTGGTGTAAGGTAAATTTATTTGGAACACATGAAGAACCAGTTGTAATATTGACAACAAAGTCGAATACAACTGATTTCCCGAGTGCGAACTATACGGGAACAAAGATATTTGTAGATGGGAATGATGATATAGAAAGTTTAATGAAACGTGTATCGCCAGACGGTATATCGTGTATTTTCTATCGTGAAAAACGATCTTTATATGAATCTCATGATTTAGAAGAACGAGAAAAGATTTTGAAGACACTGAATGATTTATAAATATTTAGTTTTATGTTCTAAATGGGGTAGTTGGAGATATTGGACTTGGCGGATTTTGTTGACTGGTTAAAAGAATATTTTCATATTTCAATATATCTATTTTTTTACGATAAAGACTTATTAAATATGTACTTGTAGATATAATTCCAAGTACGAACCCACTACAAAAAAATGTTTTTTCACGATTTGCAATCATATTACATGTCCTCTTCTTTTTAATCTAGAAACTAAAATATTTATTTTATATACCCATCTAGAGATAATATGACTCAGGTATTTGCTTTACTTTAAAAGACCTACGGTGATTTTCAGTTAAACCATTTTTAAGAATACCCTCTATATGATGTTTTGTTCCATAGCCCATATTTGAACGCAACTTATATCGTTCGTCAAGTTCGGGGTGTTCATCACATAATTTTTCAATATATTCGTCATGAGCAACTTTAGCAATAATGCTTGCCATACCAATTTCAATATGAGTATCATCACCTTTTATAAAGCATTTATGTGTAATGAAATCATCCTTTCCACAATATGTTTCAAACCTATTCCCATCTACATATATTTCATCAAATGGAACTTGAATCTTATCAAGAGCCCTATGAAAAGCCATCATTGTAGCTTTCAGGATATTATGTTCGTCAATCTCAGAAGGGTTTGCTGTTCCAATTTCCCAAGCAATTGCGTTTTCTTTAATATAATTTGATAGTATCTTTCTTTTTTTGGCTGAAAGTTTTTTTGAATCCCAAGATTTTACAGAAAATGGTGGCTCAACTATCTTATTTTTATCCCAGATTACGGCGGCTGTGTAAACATCTCCATAAAGGACACCACGGGCACACTCATCCATAGCAACGATTACCATTATAGATTATAATACAACTTTATTTTTAAGTGAATTGATTATTTTTTAGAAGTTTTTCGTTTAATAGTTTTCTTAAGTTTTTTTCTTTTTGACTTTTTAATATCTATTTTTTTATTACCACCTAAAAGTAGCCTTTTTTTATCCATCAAAGTTTTTGTATTTTCCTTAATTGATATCATCCTCTTATATTCACTAATATATTTTTTCAATTGTGTTAAAACAAGAACAATCAATGATTTTAAGTTTTGGAAAAAATATTCAAGACTCTCTTTATTTCGGGCAGGTTTTCCGTTAGGAAGAATTGATAACTCTTCACTTTTAACAATTTCGTCAAATTTCTCTAAGAAGTTTGATAGAAATTTTATATTTGCTTCGTTTGACTTTAGATTTTTATTTATATATTCATCTGTATAAATTCTATCATCAAATTTAACTTTTTTATAAAACTTATTTATTTCAACTATTTGTAGATGACAAATACCGAGTTGATCAATTAAATAATTCGCGAATTCCCACTTTTCTTTTTTTGATATTTTGATATCTGTAAACGATTTTTGAAATTTCTGGTTTATGGTTATAAATTTCGATAAATTGGAAGGAGACTCGAAATGATGTTTTCTTACATTAACCGATTCAAAGTAAGATAATCTATTTGAATCTGGTGAAGAACTATCAGTGGAACTATCATATGAATACGTTTCTTGTTTATACTCATCTTTATCCTTTTTTAATAATTTTGATAATGCTGACTCTGACATATATATAACTTGTAATTATATTTTTTTAAAAAATATCAGATCCAAATTCTGTAATTCCTGTACAAAGAACCATACGACTACAGTAATCAATATTTTTAGCTCTTAGATAGTCATTAAAATTTCCATCAGTCGCACGTCGAAATCCGACTTTATTTACAAAATCTTTAAAATTCTGTGCTCCTTTTTGAGTAATAATATATGCTGTTGAGCAAGGATTAGTAGATAGTTTACACTGGGCAAGATATTCATTTACAGGTCTTTCATAATAATCGTTATTCTCTGATGTTTGTTTTACGAGATCCCATCCTATGACGTTTTTCCCGGAGGCAACCTTATGAAATCCAATCCAAACAATTTCGGTATCATCTGGCATATTTCCTATAATTTTATTGAGTTCTTCATTAAAAGTATCCATAAATTTGAGATCATCCTGCATAATTAGTGCTACTTCATATTTATTTTCAATAATTTTATCAATAAGTCTCATATGACTAAGTTGATTTCCAATAAGTAAATTCTTATTTTTCTTACGAATAAAATCACTATTCCGAAATAGTCCAATATCATTCGCATTTACACCATGTGTAAACAAATTAAGTCCATCAATAGCAGTAAATCGTTCAATTTTTTCTTCTGGAACATTAACTCGCTGGAGTTCATTAATCATGTGTGAGTTTCTATCAGGTCTACGGTCAAGATTAATATAATAGATTTTACCAATTTTTTCAGTCAATTCAGTCATTGATATGTATTATCTATTTGTACTTAATTACATTTTTGAATTTTGAACTTCAGTTGTATTCATAATAAGAGCAAATAATATCCATGCGATAAGTGGGGACAAACAAACTTTAGATATTACTGTCCCTTGAGCATAAGAAGCTAGTAGTGCCGCAAATGATAATAAAATTACCCAACTGGCTTGTTTCTTCATGTTTTTACAACCGTACACATATGTCCACATTCCCAACGAAATTACACCGATTCCATATGATGCTGCACATAATATTTTCTCTTTTGAGTTTCTCATCGCAATTGCCCATGAAAGACCAAAAAGTATGAACAAAATTGGCCAAATAATACCGAAGACAAACGCAGGTGGTCTAAATTTTACGGTATCACCAGCATTCTTACCTATATCACAAAATGCACTTGAACCATATCCAATAATACTTGGCAAAAGAAAATATATTGTATCCATCAATGTTATTTTCATCATTATAAATTAAAAATAATTTAATTTTATATCATGAAAGCGACACATACATTGAAAGCGACTACAAAAGGATGGTCTCAAGTAAAACCAAAAACACAAAAAGAAAAAAGAAATATGTTAAAAAAATACGGAAAAATGTGTTTTCTTAGACCGGATGACATGAAGTACCCAATATGTGATAAAACGAATGGAAAAATTGACTGTAGGGGAATTCGTTCTGCGATATTTTGGGCTCAAACAAACCACATCAAAAGCAAAAAACGAAACACTAAACCAAAGTATAGTTATTCTAAGACTATGAAGAAGGGAATAAATATAGGGAAAAGAATGTCGTGTAAACTTCAGAATAGAACGTTGAAATAAAAAAATGATTGATTTGACAATCTAAAACAGAATTAGAATTGTAATACACTTTGATTTTGGTTGGATTTAAAGTTAGAATATACTATATCTACTATGATGTACAACTCTAATTATGTTCTTGACGGATCTCTCGGCATCGATATTCTACGTGAAATTAATAATTACACACCACATCCTATTGAAGAATCTCGCACTGTTCGTGATGAAGCTCTTATTGAGAGACTTGACAAAATTTATGATGACTTTGAAAAGCAATCGACAAAACGTATCAAATCTCTTTACCGGAATAAGGATACTTGTCGTGATTACGAGATATCCTTTGAAATTAATGAAGTGATTGCGGATATTTATTATGATTTGCAACAAATCTCATACGAAGGTTTGATGAGGTTTCATCCCAAGATTAAGAAAGAGGAATTGTCAAAACACCTTAAGTAAGTAATAAATAAAAGAAAAATAAAAAATCAAAAAAATATAAAATAAAAAAAAATCAAAAAAATATAGGAATAAAATCAAAATCAATACAAAGTTTTTTAAATAATTCTAAACGTTTTTTTGGTCCTTTGGCACGTTTCAATTTCCATTCGAGTTGTAGAGCCGCGATTTTATCACCAACTTCCACCAGAGCAGCAACTTTCCATGGTCTATCAGCATGTGTGCGTTTGGCTCCACCAGATATTTCGCCATTATGTTGTCTTAATCGTCTATCTATATCTGTAGTTGCTCCAACATATGTCTTTTTTCCATCATTAGAAAAAAGTAAATAACAACTCCAAAAACTCATATTACAATTATTTCTCTACTTTTTTAAATTGAAAAACGCTTAAGTTTAAATTAATATGTATATATACATATTATGGTTTATGATCCATCGCTTGCCGCTTTAGCAAAAAGTTATAATTGTGATAAATTGATCTGTAGAAAGTGTTATGCCCGTTTGCCTCCGCGAGCGAAAAATTGTAGAAAAAAAAGTTGTGGTCATACGAATCAACTCCGGATAAAGAAAAAACTAAAGTAATTCTCCTGAATTTTTAGGACGAAACAAAAAATGATTATCTGGGGGTTCTAGATATTATAACAAATTTATTAATAAAATATGAATCAAATTCCAGATGAACTTATTAACATTATTTATGAATTCGCACGACCAACACACCCGTGTCTTCAATCATTTAGAGAACTACGTAAAATACACACGGACACTTTACATTATTTAGAGGACAATGAGGATTTAAATCCTTTTAATGAAAGTATAGCTGGGTGGAAATGGTCTATAGACGAATATGGAAATCAAGTAGATGAGTGTCCCGAAATTAAAAAGATATTAAATGAACATATTAAACACTGGGGATGTTCTAAACTACGTCATAAATATGTGATAGATGATGAACATAACTGCTGGTGAAAACTGCTAGTATGTGATTAAAGATGTTTTTTATCCTAAGTTTCTTTATTTTTGTTTAGTCTGGAGTATCCAAATACTGTCTCATAATATGAAACTGGAAAAGAAAGTTTGTCGCAAATTACCTTTGTTTCTTCAGAAATATTTCCATATATTTCTAATCTGAAATCATCACACATTTCTTCATTTTTTTTACAAATTGTTCCAAATTCTTCACTTTTAAGATGAAATAAAAGAGCATCGTCATCACGGTATACATCAGTCCATACAAAGGCATATGGATCATTAGGTTCTTGATCAAATGTATGATGTAGCAAACCCGGCTCAGTATTAATTACATTTTCATCAGCTAACTTGGAAGTCGTAATATATGTTTGTAGTCCAATACCAGGTCTTACCTGACATCTTCCAATTAATACAAATGATGTTTTTTCGTCAAATTGTTTCTTTTGAATTTCAGACGATTGAATAGCACCCATATATATATGAATAATCTCTAAAGATTGCTTTAATATGAATTCATAAGTTTATTGAAACATGATTTACAAATAATTACACTGATTTCAAAATAAGCACTTTTTAGTATTTCTCCAGAACATTTGTTTTTACACCAAAAATTTCCACAAAGACAACAACTATTCATTTCTAAAAATAGATTATGTTTATGACAAGATTTACAAACTGTCAAAAAATCAAAAATATGTCTTACAACGTCATTTGGTATCATTATGGTGAATTTTGTTGATTTCTTTAAACAATTTCCCATATAAAATTATACATTTAAAATCAAAATTCTCCTTTTTTTCCATTTTGATTTTTTGAGTTCGTATACAATCCAGTTGTTTTTGTAAATGATTACATAAAGTTTGGTTTCCATTTTCACTAAGTACTAAAATATCATTTTCTATATTCATAAGTTGAATTTCAAGTTGTTCAAGAGACATACACATGTTTTCGTGTGCTTCACATAATTTGATAAAGTCTGGAGACATAAATGTCAATTTCTTTATTAAATTCGCACTATTACTTTTATATGACAGAATATGATTAACTAAGTCGTAACTACCTACTTTATCTAAAAGTATATCTATCATATCATCAAGAACATTTATTTTTTATACCAATCAAACATTAATTTCCAATAATTACCGTCCTCCCATTCTAATACACGTTTTGATTTATTCCATTTTGCTTTATAATCACCATGAATAACGTGTTTCTTTCCACCAAAGTTTACTAGGTATAAGTCTTTTTTTATTTTTTTTGCAATAGCATTCCATTTTTCTCCAGTCTGCGGTTCATCGTCGCCATAAGCTCCAGTAATCTTAAACGTATAGTTATCAATTTTGACAATTTTTCTAAGACAACCACCGTGTTTCGGATCAAAATAATATCCTTCTAACATGACTTTAAACTTTATGAATATTTTAAAGTTCAATTACTTATCCATTCTTGATAAAAGCCCAGAACGTAAGAAATGACACATTTCGAGGACTTCTATAGTGTCTAAGGCCCCGTCATCAAGTCTTTCCCTGACGACCCAAAAACGAAGGGTTTTGTGGTCGTGCAGAGATTAAGAGATAAACTTTTTGGACGTTGTGCTCATGCTTGAAGACATCGTATAATGTTAAGTGACCCCACTTGGTCACGGTTATTGTAAGAAATCCCCGAACATACACTGAAAAAACAGCTTCGGAGACCTCTATATAATCATATTTAAATATAACAAAGATTAATATGTATTTTCTTAAAATTATTATATACTCATTGTTTTTAACTTCTGAATCTCTTAATTTCAACTTAACTAGAAGAAAAATAACAGGAGTATCAATTGGAAGTGTTTTTGGTAAAAAAATGTCAAATGAACCAGATTTTTATCCTATAGACAATCGGGATACTAATTCGAATAAATATAATATTTTAATGGACGAAGAAGAAACAGAAACAACAGAAACAACAGAAACTACCGAAAATACAAATGATGAAACTCATATATTGAAAATGAAAAATAATATAATTAGATTTTATGGTCCAGTTAATACAATGAGTTGTTTAAGACTACAATATATTTTAAATGAAATTGAAGATAAAGAGGAAATAGATATAGTTCATTTACATATACAATCTAATGGTGGAGAACTTCTCCCATCCTTTTTTGTATCAGATTATATAAAAACTATGAAAACACCAGTATATACCTATATAGATTCATATGCAGCAAGTGCTGCAACAATTTTATCTATAGCTGGTAAAAAACGATTTATGAGTGAACATTCTATAATTCTTATTCATCAACTATCTACTCAAATATCTGGAAATTTCAATAAATTGAACGTAGAAGTTAGAAATTTAGATACAATTATGTCATTAGCTAAAAATATTTATTTACAAAATTCAAAGATGGATTCAGAAACTTTAGATAATTTATTAGCAACAGATCTTTGGTTAAATTCAACAACCGCTTTAAATCTTGGATTGATAGATGAAATTATATAAAAAAAATGATTGAAGATTATACAATATAAAGTAAAAGATATGAAAACAATGATGTTCGAAACAAATGAAACTGATATTGTGTATGTTGACAATGCTAATATTTGTACTGAACAAAAATTGAGACCTTTACATAAACCACCCCGAAAAATGCCCGAAGTAAAAAAGAATATCAGTAAAATTGAAAATAGTAAGAAATCTAAACATTTTTGCGATTATATCGTATCATTCAGGAGTTATACGTCCGTTCCATAAATTTATTTATAGAAATTGGAAACAGTTTTTTTAACTCGGTGTGATGCCAATATTGCTCCCATCACTTAAATAATTACCAATATTATCAGAAATATTTGAAGTCGAAAATTATTGATGGTGATAAACAACCTTAAGTAGTTTTCATTAATAAAGATATATGGGTTTATGTTTTCCTTTTAAATTTAAAAATAATAAATTCGATGATATTGAAACAGTTGATAATAATGACGAACGTAAAAAACACGAAGATGTAATATTGAATTTAAAAGTTCCTAGAAAAAATAGTTTCAGATATAATTATAACGAATTGACGCAAGTAAATGTGGAATATAATAATGCCACATTTAAGAATGTTCCTAAATATTTACCAGATATTCGTTATGGAAAAGTTGTGAAGGTTTATGATGGTGATACAATAACAGTTGTTGCTCAACCTTATTTTGATTCGTCTCTTTACAAATTTTCAATTCGGTTATTTGGTATAGATACGCCCGAATTGCGTTCCAAAAATGAAAATGAAAAGAAAGCGGCAATATTTGTTCAAAAATATTTAGAAGATTTAATTTTTAATAAATTTATTATTATTGATGTTTTAAGTCAAGATAAATATGGGCGTATTCTTGCGAATATTTACTTAGATAATTGTGATACGGATATTAGTTCTTTATTGTTGAGTAAAAAATATGGACTTCCTTACAACGGTGGAACTAAATCAATACCAGAAAACTGGCTTGACATAGTGAATATTGAAATATAAAAATGATTATTTAAAAACAATTACTAAAATATAAGTTATTATGGATATAAATACAAGACTGACCCGATTTTACACTAAACATTGTCCAGAAAAACTAAAAGATGTTAATCATATTTCGAATAAGTATAAAAATAAAGAAAAAGATTTATTCCGTCAACTTACTTTTAAGTATGGACCAGAAGACCTAACTAAGAGCGAAAAAAAAACAATACAAACAAGACTTGGCGGTATCAATGAAAAAAAACAAAAGGTAAAATTGGTTCCAAATTGGACATTAGATTCTATTTTGGATGAAAAGGATCGTATTCTTTTGAAAAAAATTGAATTAAATAAAATACATCCATTACCTAAAGAACTTTTGGATCAAATTTAGAAAGATTTTGAAAATATTTCAATAGCCTTTTTCCTTGATTCTTTTACATCAACAATAGGACATATATAGTTGGTATTATTATTTTTACAGATTTCATCCCATTTTTTAAGAATCTTTGTTTCAATGTCTTTTATTTCAGGTACGTGTTCTCTCGAATAAGTTCCATTTGGGTCTACCTTAATAAATTGAGAAAATGGATTCATTACTCTTGTATATTGTGAACCATCTGCTCCAGTGCTCGCACACCATTGCCAACCTCCATTATTTGAGCATGGATCGTAGTCAATTAAATTATTAGCAAAATATTTCTCACCTATTCTCCAATCACATAATAAATTTTTAACAAAAAACATGGCTACGACCATTCTACCTCTATTATGCATAAATCCAGTTTCGTTTAATTCCCGCATTGCTGCATCAACTAAAGGCACACCTGTTTTGCCAGCTTTCCAAAGTGCTATATGTTTTTTATCATTATTCCAAATTTTATTAGTATTTATTTTTCTATTAAAATTCTCTCCAAACACATGTGGAAAATAAAATGAAATATACATATAAAAATCCCTAAAATGAAGTTCTCTTATCAAATGTTCACTTTTGTGTCCAAGGAGATCCTTAATATCATTAAATGTTTCACGGATTCCAATAACTCCAAATTTTAGATAAGCAGATAATCGTGTACTTTCTTTATCAATTCGGTTTCTATCAACATTGTAATCTGTATGAAATTTAAGATTTTTTAATTTATCTAAACCAAATGAACGTCCGCCAGTTAGAATAGAATTATTTTTACAATTATAGAATTTAGACATAGCTTTTGGTTCTATTGATTTGAATCTTAACTTTCTGAATTTATTGGGGTTTACAGTTGGAATAATATTATCATCTCTCAACTTTTTGACAGCATTATAATAAGGTGTAAATACTTTATATGGAGTATCTGAAACCGTTAATATACCATGTGGTTCACACAAACAATGATTAGTAATTTTTAAGAAAGTCTTATTCGTATCTTCACACCATTTTTTAATAGCATTTTCTCTTTTTTTAGAATATGGTGTATAATCTTCGGATATACCTATATATTTAATTGTTTTATTGTTTTTTGTTATTTTTATTAAGATGTCTACGTGACTTCCTTCAAATATATTTAATTTAATATGGGAACTTAATTCATTGATACATTCTATCATAAATCGTACTGCTCTTTCTGATTTATATGAATTATTCTTAACTTGTTCTGGGGTAAAAACGAATATAGCATATATATTATCACACTTTTTAGACAATTCATAAAGTGCTCGGTTATCTTCGATTCTCAAATCACGAGTAAAGATAAAAATTCCATTATTGATATGTTTTAAAACAGTGTTCTTACCACCAGACTTTGACTTTTTAATTCTACTATTTAAAACCATTTTTTGTGTTTTACAATGTCTTGTAATATAATTACTATGATTATAATGCATAATTTTCTGTTTCGATGAAAATGCTACAGCAGATAACCACATCCAGTTAGCACGGTTTACTGAAGCATCATGGTCAATCAATGTTTCCTTAAACCATTTTTCACCTATACGCCAGTCATAATTCAACCCTCCTCGTGTTAAATAATCAGCAACAACATGTCTTTGTAAATGATGTATCCATCCATTATTTTTTAAAGAAACCATCGCTTCATCTAAATCTTTTAATCCTGTTAAACCTAATTTCCAATCGCTAAGTTTTTTAGAATTTTCTTTTGTCCATTTATGGTCGTTGTCCCAAAAACACTCTTTCCCAATAGAACAATTCCAAAATCCAGGAAGAATTGAACAACCGTGAAAAAACTCTCTCCATAACAACTGATCTGTAGCACTCCCCATTTTAGATTTGTCTGGAGTTGTTTTCTTCCCCCATTTCAAATAAGCATACACTGGACATAATAATCCTAAAGAAAACAAAAAACTACATTTTGATGTTCGTTGTTCTCCATTTTCATTAGACGTTAATGTTGCGTTAGCACAAGTATCTGGTTTATACCATTTTTTTGATGACATATATGAAATACTGTTCTTGAAACGATTTTCAACTTGTATATTTAATTTTGGTCCATTGATATTTGGAAAATCAAATATAACAAGTTTTGAATCTATCATATACTTGTTGTGTTCGGTTATCTTATCTTTTAGATCATCATATGACAACCAATTACTTCCATTTAATTTATTCTTTGGGGATATGGGTTTAGATTTAGTATGATTATATTCACGTATTCTTTCTTCAAATAGAGATGTGGCAATTTTTTTAAATGAAGACATCTGTGGATATCGTGTTTTTTTGAATATGTCTTTCAATAAATCAATATGTTTGTTCCAATCTACAATTGTTAATGTATTACTGTAAGTTGTTTTAAAATTATTGTCAAATAATTTATCTGTCTTTCCCCAATTATTTGGGTCGTCGGTGTAATCTAAAATTACGTTTTTGTATTCTGTTTTTAACACATTAACAAAATCTATTGGTCTACCATAGAAGCAAACTAAAGAATTTTGAAAAGACTTAGCATGAAGATAAATTGACTTCAATAACAAGTCATATTGGTGTGGACTATACTTTATTTCAGTATTCACAAAAAATATAACAGGAACATAATTATGTAAGTATAATGGATTTCCATCCAATCTAAAAGATATACGATTGACAATGCATGTATAATCTTTCATATTTACTTTATGATATTTTAATGTAAAGATACATTAAAATCGCAGTATATGTATGCCATATTATAAACAATTAGATTTATTATTTATCCATATCCCTAAAACTGGCGGTACATCAATGGAAAAATATCTTAAGGGAAAAGCCCCACAAACACTTTTTACAGGAAGACCAAAAAATAATATTCTTCCCATTAAAAATGTATCGCTACAACATCAAACTTATAAAACCATTAAATTCCATCAGAATCTTTTAGGAGTTAATTTCGACTCCCCAAAATTTAGAACTATTTCAATTGTTAGGAATCCATACGAACGAATTGTAAGTGATTTATTCTTTTTTAGACTAATAAATCAAAAAACTCCAACAATAAAAGTCACAAATATAATTAAAAAATATATAAATTCAACTAGATTCGATAACCACAATATACCCCAATATAATTTTTTAACTTTAAATAATACGGATATTGCACCAGAAATACATATTTTTAGAACAGAGACATTAACAAAAGATGCTACAAATTTTGGACTTAAGAATTTTAACGCTTCTACTAATAAAGGTAGGTGTGATAAAAAAAAATACTATTCATATCTAAATGATGAAAGTATTCGTTTAATTAATGTTTTTTATAAAAAAGATTTTGAACTATTTGGTTATGAAATGAAAAAACTTTAATTGTGATCACGAACAGCATCCAAATTTGATATTGAAACTTTCTCATTTATATATTCAAAATCATCTTTCAATATTCCTAAACAAAAACTCGCAACGTCAGCACGAGATATACTCCCGATAATTTCCTTGGTTGGATGAATTTCTCCTGTTGGTTCTCCTAATGTCAAACCGCCTGGACGAACGATACACCATTCCAATTCATTACCTATCTCGCCCACATTAAATACTTTCTCTTGATTATTTTTATCTACAAACATGTCTCTATAAAGTGTTGCCATCAGACCCTTAAAAAAAAGTGGTGCCTGGTCATAACTATCGCCAGTTCCAACCGATGTGACAACCGCTATACGCTTACATAAACGATTATTCATCTCATTAACAACATTCCGAGTTCCACACTCAAGCATATTATTTCCGACATCTCGGGTACTCCCGCCCAATGCTACGACAACACTATCTATATTATTATTCTCAAAACATTTTGATATATCATCTCCATTAGTTACGGAACCGTCAAATACAAGTAATTTTCCAAAACCTTCTTTGTTTTTGGAGTATTCAGATAGAGAAACATCATTCTTCTTATATTCATCGAATATGTTGTCAACCTTACCAGAACCACTTGGTACTTTTACATCAGAGTTGGATTTCCTCACCAAAGTCACGACGTCTTGTCCACTCTTTAAAGCCTGATAAACAACCTCAGAACCTGTCTTTCCAGCACCACCTAATACTAGAACAGCTTCTCTAATAAGAGGCGATTTTTTTTTTGAGGAGTGTAATGTTGCGAATCCATTTCCGAATTTCAAATAATTTAGAAGCAAAAATTTTAGCAGATTCATATTGTGATTTAATACTCTACCTTTATACGCTTTTTATAAAGCGACAGTCTCTATTGTTAATCTTTTTTTTTAAACTTCCAGAATTTAACCAACAATATAAAAAGTATAAAAAGTATAAATTCAAATCTGAGGGGGGGGTATACAACAAATATTTATAGTTACTTTTTCGAAATTTTTATTAAAAAAAGAAGAAAAAAAGAGAATTGATTGGAGTACTATATTGGATACAAAAAGTACTGAAATAGATATCCAATATAATTTATAAAATTTCTTTCTTTTTATAAGATTTTTTTTTCTGATAACTTTTTTCGGTGTATACCCCCCCCTCAGATTTGAATTTATACTTTTTATACAAAAAGTATAAACTAAAAATAAATAATAAGTGTATTTAATGTTTATACCTAAAGATATTGAAGAAAGTTTACAATTATATGATAAGTCTTACTATCATGAAAATGATAATAAATTAGAATTCTTGGTTTTAACGGCTGACGAAGAAATAAAAGACTTAAAACAACAAATTCACTTATTATTGAAACAAATTAGAAAAATAACAGATATATTACCTATACCTTTTACTCATCTTACTATAGTTTACTATCCAACAGATTATAAAAAAACATTTCCAACTAAAAATACAATGTTCGATTTACATAATGTTCAATCAGGATATACGACTCATAATGGAAACAATACAGTAGAAATAATAATATTTAGATTTGAAGAAGCTCCAAAAGTTCTTACTCACGAATTATTACATTCTTTTGGTATTCATTGTTTACATTCTTCATCATTCAAACAAAATATAGAATTTAGGTGTACTGGTCTTACAATGACAAAAAATCAATTATATGATGAAGCATTAGTAGAAACTTGGGCAACTCTACTTACTTTTGATGACATTAATAAACAAATTAAATTTTCAATTAAACAGGCTGCTAAAATATTAAGACATTTAGATTTTGAAACATTTGATCAATTTTGGTACCCAGATACAGAAAAAGAATATAAACTTACTACTTATCCAGCAATTTTCCCATATTATATCCTCAAATCGGCTTTTCTATATAATACTGATTTATTTAAGAAAACATTTCCATTAGGTTCATCTAAAGAATGTAATATTTATACAAAGGATGATATTTTACTATTTATTACTAAAAAATGGAAGAATAAAATTGACAAGTATATGGTAGATATAAAACTATGCAGTAAAGAAGACAATACGATGAGAATGACAAATTAAAATTTAACGTCCCTTAAGTTTTTTTTCGTTTTGTTTTTATAATGGTGGTCATCTAACAATAGATATATAAAATATTATTAAGTCCTCTTATATATATATATCAATTCAATCATTTTTTTATAAATTTATAGATCTTCACTCTCTTCTTCTGTGATAAAACACGACATATAATTTTCTTTGTATTTCTCAAGCGTTTCTTTAAATTTAATTATTGTTCTCAAGTGAGATTGATAAACTTCATCCTCAATTAATTCTGTAATTTGATCTTCTAAATGGTTTTCATTATTGTTAAGAAAAATTCAAGCATTGTCTCATATTTATCTACAAATTCAATAGATATACGGATCTTCTTTAAACAGCTCATCCTATTATACTATATTATATATCAATATTTTTATACTAAAAGTCCAGAACGTAAGAAATGATACATAAATCAATATAAGGA
>CERI01005517.1_pt1 | contig 15600 bp, 29 predicted proteins | sample 350261 | NCBI WGS metagenome assembly CERI01 (sample SAMEA2620979, study PRJEB7988) | marine metagenome | isolation source: saline water (ENVO:00002010), including
TACAAAAAGCAAACCGGAGGTCGTGGAAAATTTGCTGATATTGTATTCACTATCGAACCTGGTGAAGAAGGAAAGCCAGGTTTAGAATTTGTTAATGAAATTAAAGGGGGAAATGTACCTAAGGAATATATCCCCTCTGTAGAAAAAGGATTTAAGCAAGCAATGTCTAATGGACCTCTTGCAGGTTTTGAATTAGATTCTATGAAAATCACATTACACGATGGATCATTTCATCCGGTGGATTCTGATTCTTTGTCTTTTGAACTTGCTGCAAAACTTGGATTTAAGGAATCTGCAAAAGCTTCTCGTCCAGTGATTATGGAACCTATAATGAAACTAGAAGCTTTAACTCCTGAAGAAAATATGGGTGACATAGTAGGAGACTTGAACCGGAGAAGAGGTCAAGTAAACTCAATGGACGACCGTGCGGGCTCTAAAGTAGTTAAGGCTGAAGTGCCACTATCTGAAATGTTTGGATACGTAACATCATTGAGGACACTTTCTTCAGGTCGCGCCACTTCTACTATGGAATTTTCACATTATGCTGAAACCCCTTCAAGCATTTCAGAAGGTGTTATTTCAGAGGTAAAAGGTAATAAAGTATAAATAGCAATAGCATGAGTCAAAAGATTAGAATTAAATTGAAATCATACGATTATAACCTAGTTGATAAGTCAGCTGATAAAATTGTAAAAACAGTCAAAACTACTGGTGCTGTTGTAACAGGACCTATCCCATTACCAACACATAAGAAAATCTTTACTGTTTTAAGATCACCTCATGTAAATAAAAAATCACGTGAACAATTTAAATTATCCGCTTACAAGCGATTACTGGATATTTATAGTTCATCATCAAAAACAATCGATGCTTTGATGAAGTTGGAGTTACCTAGTGGAGTTGAAGTAGAAATAAAGGTTTAAATAGAAATTAGTTTAATAAAAATAAAAAAACAAAACAATGTCTGGGTTAATAGGAAAAAAAATCGGTATGACCAGCCTCTTTGATGACAATGGGAAAAACATCCCTTGCACGGTTTTAGAGGCAGGCCCATGCTTGGTTACCCAAGTCAGAACCGTTGAGGTTGACGGGTATAATGCTGTTCAATTAGGTTTCGATGACAAGGCAGAAAAGAAGGTATCAAAAGCAGCTGAAGGACACTTCAAAAAAGCTAAGGTGACACCTAAAAAGAAGCTCGTCGAATTTAAAAATTTTGAACAAGAATTAAATTTAGGTGATACAGTCACTGTAGAGCATTTTTTAGAAGGTGATTTTGTGGATATTTCGGGAACATCGAAAGGAAAAGGATTTCAGGGAGTTGTGAAGCGTCATGGATTTGCAGGTGTTGGACAAGCTACTCACGGACAACATAATCGTCTTAGAGCTCCAGGTTCTATTGGTGCAGCATCTTATCCAGCTCGTGTTTTCAAAGGAATGCGTATGGCGGGACAAATGGGAAATAGCAAAGTCAAAGTCCTTAACCTTAAAGTAATAAAAGTAGTGCTTGAAAAAAATCTTTTAATTGTTAAAGGGTGTGTACCAGGTCATAAAAATGCTTACGTAATTATCAGAAAATAATGGAATTAAAAGTACTTAACATTAAAGGAAAAGAAACTGGCAGAAAAGTAAAACTTAGTGCTGATGTTTTTGGAATAGAACCTAATGATCATGCCATTTACTTAGATGTTAAATCTCATTTAGCTAATAAACGCCAAGGGACTCACAAGTCTAAAGAACGTGCAGAGATAAAGGGAAGTACTCGTAAAATTAAAAAGCAAAAAGGTACTGGAACTGCTCGTGCTGGTAGTATCAAAAATCCGTTATTCAAGGGAGGAGGCCGAGTGTTTGGACCTACTCCTAGGGATTACAGTCAAAAGGTTAATAAAAAAGTAAAACGCTTAGCTCGTAAATCTGCGCTAAGTTTAAAAGCAAAGCAAAAATCAATTTTTATTATAGAAGACTTCCAGTTAGACAAGCCTCAAACACAGATTTATATAAAAATGCTTTCTGCACTTGGTCTCGCTGACAAAAAAAGCCTGTTAGTCTTGGGCGAGTTGAATAAAAATGTATATTTGTCCTCTCGTAATTTGAAAAATTCTAATGTTGTAATAAGCTCAGAATTAAATACTTACGGAATTTCGAACGCTAATAGTTTGATAATTTCTGAAAGTTCAATTACTGGACTTGAATCACTTTTGAATCGTTAATCATGGGTATATTAATTAAACCAATCATAACAGAAAAAGCCACTCTAGCAAGTGAGCGTTACAACCGGTATACTTTTCTTGTAAATACAAAAGCAAATAAAGTTGAAATTAAAAAAGCAGTTGAAGCTGCATATGGTGTAACTGTAGAAAAAGTTCGTACTCTAAATTATGGCCCTGAGCGTAAAATGAGATACACAAAAACTGGAATTCAGAATGGTCAAACTAATTCTATTAAAAAAGCCATAGTACAAGTAGCAGATGGTAATTCCATAGATTTTTATAGTAATTTATAATAGCGTCAGATGTCAGTAAGAAAATTAAAACCAATAACTCCCGCCCAGCGTTTTAGAGTAGTCAATGGATTCGACGCCATCACTACTGATAAGCCTGAAAAGAGTTTGTTGGAACCAAAGAAAAGTTCTGGAGGTAGGAATAATAAAGGTAAGATGACTTCACGCCATATCGGAGGAGGACACAAAAAAAGATATAGAGTGATCGATTTTAAAAGAAATAAATTTGATGTTTCTGCAGAAGTTAAATCTATTGAATACGACCCCAATCGAACTGCATTTATTGCCCTGTTAGAGTATAAAGATGGTGAAAAAAAATACATTGTTGCTCCTAATGGATTGGCCGTAGGACAAACTATAAGTTCAGGTAAAAATTCTATTCCAGAAATTGGTAATGCCCTTTATCTTTCTGACATACCTTTGGGTACTGTCATTTCTTGTATCGAATTAAGTCCCGGTAAAGGAGCTTCTATCGCGCGTAGTGCAGGTGCTTTTGCTCAGCTCATGGCTCGTGAAGGAAGATTTGCAACTGTAAAATTACCCTCAGGAGAGACACGTTTAATACTTGTGACTTGTATGGCTGTAATTGGAGCAGTTTCTAATTCAGATCATCAATTACTTGTTTCCGGTAAGGCTGGTCGTTCAAGATGGTTAGGAAGAAGACCTCGCACACGGCCTGTAGCAATGAATCCGGTTGATCACCCCATGGGTGGTGGTGAAGGTCGCGCTTCTGGAGGGCATCCTCGATCTCGTAACGGAATTCCTGCAAAAGGTTTTCGTACACGATCAAAAACAAAATTTAGTAACAAGTTCATAATTGAACGTAGAAAAAAGTAAGATAATATGGCTCGTTCATTAAAAAAAGGACCTTTTGTTCATCACAGTCTAGAAAAGAAAGTCGCAAAAAATGTTGAAGAAAATAAAAAGTCTGTAATTAAAACATGGTCTCGTGCTTCATTAATTACTCCAGACTTTGTTGGACAAACTATAGGCGTTCATAACGGTAAGACCTTTGTTCCCGTATACATTACTGAAAACATGGTAGGCCACAAACTGGGGGAATTTTCACTCACTAGAAATTATCGTGGACACGGTGGTAATAAAAATAAAGGAAATAAATAAAAATAGTCATGGGCAATCGTAAAAGACAATCCGCACAAGTACTCAAAGAAGCAAACAAACTAATTGCTTTTGCGAAACTAAATAACTGTCCGACTTCTCCACGAAAAATGAGACTAGTGGCTGATCAGGTTAGAGGTGAATCTATTGGTAAAGCATTAGCAATTTTAAAATTTAGTCCAAAGGAAGCTTCGCGTAGATTAGAAAAACTATTAATGTCTGCTATTTCAAATTGGCAATCAAAAAATGAATCTGAAGATATTGAAAAAGCAGATCTTTTCGTTTCTGAAATCCGCGTAGATGGAGGAAGTATGTTAAAAAGATTAAGACCAGCTCCACAAGGAAGAGCACATCGTATTCGCAAACGCTCCAATCACGTAACTGTGATATTGGGATCTAATAATATTGAAGCATAATATGGGACAGAAAACAAACCCAATAGGAAATCGTTTAGGCATCATAAGAGGATGGGACTCTAACTGGTATGGTGGTAGAAACTATGGTGATAAGATAGCTGAAGATGATAAAATTCGTAAATATATTCGTGCACGTCTATCAAAGGCAAGTGTGTCTAATGTGATCATTGAACGAACTCTTAAAATTATTACTATAACTATTACTACTGCACGCCCGGGTATCATAATCGGTAAAGCTGGTCAAGAAGTAGATAAGTTGAAAGAAGAGCTTAGAAAGATTACGGATAAAGAAGTTCAGATTAACATTTTTGAAATCAAACGTCCTGAGCTTGATGCCCAGTTAGTTGGTGCAAGTGTTGCTCGTCAAATAGAAAGTAGAATATCTTATCGCCGTGCAATCAAAATGGCGATTGCTGCTGCAATTCGTATGAATGCAGAAGGAATTAAAATTCAAATATCAGGTCGTTTGAATGGTGCCGAGATGGCTCGTTCGGAATCATATAAAGAAGGGCGTATTCCGTTATCTACCTTCCGTGCAGACATTGATTATGCATTAGTTGAAGCACACACTACATATGGTAGATTAGGAATTAAAGTTTGGATTATGAAAGGAGAAGTTTATGGAAAACGTGAACTTTCTCCTTTAGTAGGCATGTCAAAAAAATCATCACAAAACTCGTCCAATTCTGGAGGAGGCGGTCGTCAACGCCGTCGTAAATAATATTAGAATATCATGTTACAACCAAAAAAAACAAAATTTCGAAAAGCACAGAAAGGCAGAATGAAGGGTCTCTCTGGAAGAGGTCACCAACTTTCGAATGGCATGTTTGGGATAAAAGCATTAGACTCAGTATTTATAACTTCGCGTCAGATTGAAGCTGCTAGAATTGCCGCAACTCGATATATGAAAAGAGAAGGTCAGCTTTGGATTAAAATTTTTCCAGATAAACCTATTACAAAAAAACCTTTAGAAGTTAGAATGGGGAAGGGTAAGGGAGCTCCAGAATATTTTGTAGCTGTAACAAAAGCAGGACGCATAATGTTTGAAGTTGCAGGAGTACCCTTTAATGTAGCTAAAGAAGCATTAAGACTAGCCGCTCAAAAACTTCCTGTTAAAACTAAATTTGTAATAGCAAGAGATTTTGAAGCATAACTGAATTATTATGAAACAAACAGAAATAATAAAACTTTCAAAAGAAGACCTTCAAGATAAACTGATGGAATATCAGAAGCAATTAGAAGAGCTGAAAATGACACATGCCATTTCACCTCTTGAAAATCCATTACAAATTAAAAAAGCACGAAGAATAGTTGCTAGACTTAAAACAGCCATAAGTAACTAAGAAGTATATACACATGGAAACAAGAAATATAAGAAAAGAACGAATTGGTGTGGTTACCAGCAATAGAATGAAAAAATCTATTGTGGTTTCTGAAGTTAAAAGAGTAAAGCACCCTATGTACGGAAAATTTGTTTTGAAAACAAAAAAATATGTAGCTCATGATGAGGAGAACAATTGTAATGTCGGAGACACTGTAAAAATAATGGAAACAAGACCAATAAGTAAATCCAAATGTTGGAGAATGGTTGAAATAATCGAAAGAGCAAAGTAGGATGGTACAACAAGAATCTAGACTTAAAGTAGCCGATAATACTGGTGCAAAAGAAGTACTTACCATTCGTGTTTTAGGTGGGACAAAAAGACGATACGCTTCTATTGGAGATAAAATTGTCGTTACAGTCAAAGAGGCTTCACCTGCCGGAACAATTAAAAAAGGTCAAGTTTCAACCGCAGTAGTTGTTAGAACACGCAAGGAAGTTCGTCGTCCAGATGGATCATATATTCGTTTTGACGAAAATGCTTGTGTATTACTTAACCCCACTGGTGAAATGATTGGAACTCGTGTTTTCGGACCTGTAGCACGAGAGCTTCGTGACAAACAATTCATGAAAATTGTATCGTTAGCTCCTGAAGTCTTATAATAAATTAAATATGGCAATCAAAATTAAAATTAAAAAAGGAGATACTGTACGAGTTATCGCTGGTTCCCAAAAAGGGGCTGAAGGCACTGTTTTGAGTATTACTAAAGAAAACAACAAAGCAATTGTGGAGGGTATAAATTTAGTAAAGAAACACAATAAACCAAATGCACAAAATCCACAAGGGGGAATTACTGAAAAAGAAGCATCTATTGACATTTCAAATTTATCAGTATTTACCGCTGATGGAAAAACAACTCGTGTGGGTTACAGAATGGAAGACGGGAGCAAAGTACGTTTCGCTAAAAAAACCGATGAAGTCATCTAATTATGAATTACACACCAAGACTTAAACAGGAATATAACGATCGTATCGTTAATAATTTAAAAGAGACTTTTAGATATAAGAGTATTATGCAAGTTCCTAAGCTTAAAAAAATTGTGCTAAGCCGAGGAGTAGGAGCTGCTGTATCAGATAAAAAACTAATTGATCATGCAGTAGATGAATTAACAATAATTACTGGTCAAAAAGCAATTGCAACTATTTCTAAGAAAGATGTAGCATCCTTTAAACTAAGAAAGGGAATGCCCATTGGTGCTAAAGTAACCCTAAGAGGAGAACGTATGTATGAGTTCTTAGACCGCTTGGTAACTACAGCATTACCAAGAGTTCGTGATTTTCAAGGTGTAAAAGCTACTGGATTTGATGGACGTGGAAATTATACTTTAGGTGTAACTGAACAAATTATTTTTCCCGAGATCGATATCGATAAAGTGAATAGAATTAATGGTATGGACATTACTTTTGTTACTACATCTAAAACTGATCAGGAAGCAAAATCATTATTAACGGAACTAGGAATACCCTTTAAAAAGAATTAATATGGCTAAAGAATCCATGAAAGCACGCGAAGTTAAACGCGCTGAGACTGTTGCAAAATATGCTAAAAAACGTAAAGCTCTCAAAGAAGCTGGCGACTATGAAGCACTCCAAAAACTTCCAAAAAATGCGTCACCTATCCGAATGCACAACCGGTGTAAACTTACTGGTCGTCCTAAAGGATATATGCGCCAATTTGGTCTATCTCGTGTAACATTTCGTGAAATGGCTAATAAAGGTTTAATTCCTGGAGTAACTAAAGCTAGCTGGTAACTTAAATAATAAAAGATTATGTTTACAGATCCTATTGCAGACTATTTAACACGAATTCGAAACGCAAATCGCGCAGGACATCGTGTTGTAGATATACCAGGTTCAAATATCAAAAGAGAAATCACCAAAATTCTTTTTGACCAAGGGTATATCTTGAGCTATAAATTTGATGAAACCGAGGACCATCAAGGAAATATCAAAATCGCACTAAAATACGATAAGCTTACTAAAGAGCCTGTGATCAAGAAATTACAGCGCATCAGTACACCCGGTCTTCGAAAGTATTCGGGATCAGATAGTCTCCCTAGAATATTAAATGGTTTAGGAGTTTCTATAGTCTCTACTTCACAGGGAGTAATGACAGGTAAACAAGCTGCTAAAGAAAATGTTGGTGGTGAATTAATTTGTTACGTTTACTAAAAAAGAAGTTATGTCAAGAATAGGAAATAATCCGATAAATGTACCTGAAGGAGTGACTCTAGAGATACTTCCATCAAAAGTCATCGTTAAAGGAAAATTTGGTGAGCTTAAACAAGATTATAGCGATGTAAAAGTTAAGTTGGAAGATAATATTATTAGAATATCTCGTGATTCAGAAAATAAAAAAGTAAAGTCTAAACACGGTTTATACCGCTCTCTGATTGCTAACATGATAGAAGGTGTTAGTAAAGGTTTTACAAAAGAATTAGAGCTTGTTGGGGTGGGATACAGAGCAAGTAACCAAGGACAAAAATTAGATCTTGCACTTGGTTTCTCTCACAATATATTATTTGATATTGCTCCTGAAGTTAAAATTGAAACAATTTCTGAAAAAGGTAAAAATCCGATAATCAAATTAACTTCTCACGACAAGCAGTTGGTTGGCTACGTTGCATCTAAAATTCGCTCATTCAGAAAACCAGAACCATATAAAGGAAAGGGTGTCAAATTTGTAGGTGAATATATTCGAAGAAAAGCAGGTAAATCAGCATAATTATAAGAAAATGAGTTTAACAAAATCAGATCGTAGAAATAGAATTCAAAGAAGGATTCGAAAAATTATAACTGGAACCCCAACCTCTCCTCGTTTATCTGTATTCCGAAGCAATAAAGAAATTTATGCTCAGATTATCGATGATGAAAGTGGAAAAACTATCGTGGCAGCTTCCTCTCGAGAAAAAGAAATTGTCGAAGAAAAGCTTTCAAGCAAGATTGATATTGCTTCAATTGTAGGAAAAAGAATTGGATCTTTAGCAAAAAAAGCAGGTGTCTCCCAAGTTAAGTTTGACCGAGGAGGGTATTTGTATCATGGTAGGGTTAAATCACTCGCTGAAGGAGCTCGTGAGGGTGGATTAAAATTTTAATTAGCATATGTATCAAGATTATAAAAATGTAGAATTAGTAAAGCCAGCGGGCTTAGATTTAAAAGATCGTTTGGTTGGCGTTCAACGTGTAACTAAAGTTACTAAAGGTGGTCGTGCCTTTGGTTTTTCAGCAATAGTTGTAGTTGGCGATGAAAATGGTGTTGTTGGTCAGGGTTTAGGAAAATCAAAAGAAGTTTCAGAAGCTATCGCTAAAGCTATAGAAGACGCCAAGAAAAACTTGATTCGAATCCCAATTGACAAAGGAACGCTTCCTCATGAACAAAAAGGAAAGTATGGTGGGGCACGCGTATTTTTAAAACCTGCATCTGAAGGTACTGGGGTAATTGCTGGAGGAGCTGTACGTGCAGTATTAGACGCTGTAGGGGTTCATAATGTACTTTCTAAATCTCAAGGCTCATCAAACCCCCATAATGTTGTCAAAGCAACTTTTGATGCCTTATTACAATTGCGAAATCCACAAATGATTGCGGAGCAAAGAGGAATTTCGATTGATAAAGTTTTTAATGGATAAGTATATATGATATGGCACAGATTAAAGTAAAACAAGTTAAAAGTAGTATCAAGCGATTACAAAAACAAAAAAGAATCTTAGAGTCCTTGGGACTTAGAGGAATTGGTAAAGAGGTTACCCATGATGCTTCGCCAAGTATATTGGGAATGGTTGAAAAAGTAAAACATTTGATATCAGTTACCAAATTATAAATAATTATTATGAGTTTAGAAAATTTAAGTCCTGCGAAGGGATCTAATAAAGTAGCTGGAAAAAGACTTGGAAGAGGTCAAGGCTCTGGTAAAGGTGGGACCGCTGCGCGTGGGCACAAAGGGGCTAAATCGCGTTCAGGATATTCAAAAAAGATAGGATTTGAAGGGGGACAAATGCCATTACAACGCCGTGTTCCTAAGTTTGGATTTAAAAACATTAATCGAAAAGATTTCCGTGGAATAAACTTGGATACAATACAAGACTTGTTGACCGATAAAAAGATTAAAAAGGAATTAACTATAGATCTGTTAGTTGAATTACGTTTAGCTCATAAGAATGATTCTGTTAAAATATTAGGCCGTGGTAAGCTTAATAGTGCTATAAAGATTTTTGCTCATAAATTTTCAGCTTCAGCTAAGACAGCTATTGAATCTGCTGGAGGAGAAGCTGTAATTATATAGTTTATTATAATGAAAAAAGTTTTAGAAACCCTTTATAACATTTATAAAATCGAAGAACTACGCGAACGTGTGCTTCTTACATTAGGAATGTTATTGGTCTATCGCCTTGGAGCTCAAGTCGTTCTTCCAGGAATTGACTCTGTTCAATTAGCGGCATTAAGTAGTCGAGCTGACGGGGGAGGTCTATTGGGGATTTTGAATGCTTTCACAGGAGGTGCTTTTGCCAATGCATCTATATTTGCTTTAGGAATCATGCCATATATTTCTGCTTCGATAGTTGTTCAACTTATGGGAATTGCTGTTCCTTACCTTCAAAAACTTCAGAAGGAAGGAGAGAGTGGAAGAAAGACTATTAATCAAATTACTCGATGGTTGACAATTGCTATCTGTGTTGTTCAGGCGCCTGCATATCTATTTGGATTAAGTGCTTTAGGTGTTCCCGAGAGTGCTTTCATCCTAGGTAAAGGGCCCTTATTTATTGGTTCTTCAGTAATAATACTTGTAACGGGGACAATTTTTGCAATGTGGTTAGGTGAAAAAATCACGGACAAGGGAATTGGCAACGGTATATCACTTCTTATTATGGTTGGGATTATAGCTAACTTACCTTTGTCTTTTACCCAAGAATTTGTATCTAGAGTGTCAGAAAATAATGGAGGGCCAATGCTAATTTTGATTGAATTAGTTTTATGGATAGTCATCATTCTTTTGTCTGTTTTATTAACGTTAGCGGTAAGACGTATTCCGGTTCAATATGCTCGAAGACAGGCAGGAGGCGCTAATTCCAACCGTTCTATATACGGATCACGTCAATATATTCCACTAAAATTGAATGCTTCTGGTGTTATGCCTATTATTTTTGCTCAGGCTCTAATGTTCGCGCCAGTCTATATTGGGGGAGCATTAGGTGATTCTGATACAGGACAATGGATTCAAGCAAATTTCTCTGACATATTCGGGCTGTGGTACAATATGCTTTTTGCACTTTTAATTATTATATTTACATACTTCTACACAGCTATAACAGTTCCTACAAACAAAATGTCTGATGACCTGAAGCGAAGTGGTGGTTTTGTTCCTGGAATTCGACCTGGGAATGAAACTTCAGAATATTTAGATACAGTAATGTCACATATAACATTTCCAGGATCTCTTTTTTTAGCTGGAATTGCAATATTTCCTGCAATTGTAGTAAAACTTATTGGTATCCAACAAGGATGGGCTCTGTTTTATGGAGGAACCTCCCTTTTGATTATGGTTGGAGTTGCAATAGATACTATACAACAAGTTAATTCATATTTGTTAAATAGACATTATGATGGACTTATGAAATCGGGAAAAACAAGAAGAAGTATAAATTAATATATGGCTAAACAAGCAGCAATAGAACAAGAGGGTACTATCATCGAGGCATTATCAAACGCAATGTTTCGTGTAGAATTAGAAAACGGTCACGTTGTGACTGCACATATCTCGGGTAAAATGCGTTTGCATTATATCAAACTATTGCCTGGAGATAAAGTTAAATTAGAAATGAGTCCTTACGACCTTACAAAAGCAAGAATTACATTTCGATTTTAATATATAATAAAAATTATGAAAGTAAGAGCATCAATAAAAAAGCGCAGTTCAGACTGTAAAATAGTCCGAAGAAAAGGACGCTTGTATGTTATAAATAAAAAGAATCCTAGATTCAAACAAAGACAAGGTTAATTATGGCTAGAATATCAGGAATAGACATTCCAAAACAAAAAAGAGGGGTAATCGCATTAACTTATATTTTCGGTATAGGAAGAAGTCGTGCTCAGTCTATTTTGGAAGCTGCAAAAGTAGATGAAGGTAAAAAAGTTCAAGATTGGACAGACGATGAAACAGCTCGCATTCGTGAAACTGTAGGATCTTTTAAAATTGAAGGTGAGCTTCGTTCAGAAGTTCAATTAAATATTAAACGTTTAATGGATATTGGATGCTATCGTGGTATCAGACACAGAGCAGGCCTTCCATTACGAGGACAACGCACAAAAAATAATTCACGAACTAGAAAAGGTAAGCGTAAGACAGTAGCAAACAAAAAGAAAGTAACTAAATAATAGTTTCTAATTATGGCTAAAACAGCAAGTAAAAAACGAAAAGTAATTGTTGAATCTATTGGAGAAGCACATGTTACAGCTTCTTTTAATAACATCATCATATCATTAACGAATACCAAAGGAGAAGTTATTTCTTGGTCTTCAGCTGGTAAGATGGGTTTTAGAGGTTCTAAAAAAAACACACCTTATGCCGCTCAGACAGCTGCTGAAGATTGTTCAAAGGTTGCTCAGGAGGCAGGACTCCGTAAAGTAAAAGTATTTGTTAAAGGTCCAGGGAATGGACGGGAATCAGCAATTCGATCACTTCATAATAGTGGAATTGAAGTGCTTGAGATCATTGATGTTACCCCACTCCCACATAACGGATGTAGGCCTCCGAAAAGACGAAGAGTATAATAATTAAAATGATCATGAATTGATTATTAGCCATCGAAGGAAGTGACCTTAATTCATGGTTTTCAATTCAACAAAAACGTAAATATATGGCAAGATATACTGGTCCAAAAACAAAAATTGCTCGCAAATTTGGCGAGGCAATCTTCGGAGACGATAAATCTTTTGAAAAAAGAAATTTTCCTCCTGGACAACACGGAAATGCAAAACGCAGAGGGAAGAAGTCTGAGTATGCGATCCAACTTATGGAAAAACAAAAAGCTAAGTTCACTTATGGGATCTTAGAGCGTCAATTTCGAAATCTTTTTGAAAAAGCAAGTAGAAGTAAAGGTGTGACTGGTGAGGCTCTTCTTCAGCTATGTGAGTCAAGACTGGATAATGTTGTTTATCGATTCGGCTTGTCACCCTCTAGAAGCGGTGCAAGACAATTAGTATCACACCGTCACATAACAATAAACGGTTCTATAGTTAATATTCCTTCTTACCAAGTAAAAGTTGGAGACATAGTAGGGGTTAGAGAAAAATCAAAATCTTTAAACATAATTATAGAAGCAAATGGAAAGGATGCATCAGCATACGAGTGGTTAAGCTGGAATAGGGAACAGCTTCAAGGAACATATGTAAGCGTTCCTGAACGTATTCAAATCCCCGAAAACATTAAAGAACAATTAATAGTCGAACTATATTCTAAATAATCAAATGTAAGCACATTATGGCAATATTGAATTTTCAAAAACCAGATAAAGTAATTATGATCGATTCCTCGGAATTCGAAGGCAAATTTGAATTTCGCCCACTCGAACCAGGTTATGGATTGACAGTTGGAAACGCACTGAGACGTGTTTTGTTATCTTCATTAGAAGGCTTCGCAATTACTTCTATTAAATTAGAAAATGTTGATCACGAATTCTCAACAATTTCTGGAGTTGTAGAAGATGTTACAGAAATTATCCTTAATCTAAAACAAGTTCGTTTTAAAAGACAAATTGAGGATACAGAGGAAGAGAAGGTTTCTATATCTATAGGAGGTCAAGAACAACTTAAAGCTGCTGATTTTCAAAAATTTATCTCAGGATTTCAAGTATTGAATCCTGATTTGGTGATTTGTAATTTGGAAAAAAGTGTTCAGCTAAATATCGAGATCACTATCGAAAAAGGAAGAGGCTATGTTCCTGCAGAAGAAAATAAAAAAAATAATACTGAACTTGGTGTAATTGCAATTGATTCTATCTTTACTCCAATAAAAAACGTTAAATATAGTATTGAAAATTTTCGTGTTGAACAGAAGACAGATTATGAAAAACTTGTCTTCGAGATTATTTCAGATGGTTCAATTCACCCCAAAGATGCGCTTACTGAAGCAGCTAAAACTCTAATTCATCACTTTTTGTTGTTTTCAGACGAGAGAATCACTCTTGAGGCTGACGAAATTGCTCAAACAGAAACGTATGATGAAGAATCCCTTCACATGCGTCAACTTTTAAAAACAAAATTAGTGGATATGGACTTATCCGTTCGAGCTCTTAACTGTTTGAAAGCTGCTGAAGTTGACACTTTAGGGGATTTAGTTTCCTATAATAAAAACGATCTGATGAAATTCAGAAACTTCGGTAAAAAATCATTGACAGAGTTAGAGGAATTGGTAGTTCTTAAAGGTCTTTCATTTGGAATGGATCTAGCTAAATATAAATTAGATAAAGATTAATCCACATTTTTAAATAAAAAAAAATGAGACACGGAAAAAAAGTAAAACATTTAGGGCGTAAATCGGCTCACAGGAGTTCGATGTTAGCTAATATGTCTTGCTCTCTCATTGAGCATAAACGTATTAACACTACTCTTACTAAGGCAAAAGCTCTCAAACAGTTTATTGAACCTATAATTACAAAATCTAAACTAGATACTACACATAACAGAAGATTAGCCTTTTCTTCATTGAGAGATAAAACCGCAGTTGCAGAATTATTTAGAGAAATTGCTCTAAAAGTAGGTGACCGTCCAGGGGGATATACAAGAGTTATAAGACTTGGAAATCGATTAGGTGATAATGCTTCTATGGCGATGATTGAGTTGGTTGACTTTAATGAAGTTTACAAATCTGAAGCCAAGACAAAAAAGAAATCTAGAAGACGTGGTGGGAGTAAGGTAAAAACTAATATATCAAAAACGGGAGATGAAAATGAAGAAACATTGATAGAGAATAAACCTGTATCTAATGAAGCTTCTATTAAAGAATCATCACCATCAGACTCTGCTTTAGGAAAGGATACAAAAGAAGATTAGTATTTTTTTTTAAACCTAACTATATAAAAGGATAAACGTTTTAGTTTATCCTTTTTTTTGATTTATTTTGTATAATATGGAATACAGATCTAAAAAAAAGGCATTCGTGCTTCTTGCAGACGGAACTCAATTTTTTGGGAAGTCAATCGGCATTGAAGGAAGTGCATTTGGAGAAATTTGTTTTAACACCGGTATGACAGGATATCAAGAAATTTTCACTGATCCCTCTTATTTTGGTCAACTCATGGTAACTACAAATACCCATATCGGAAACTATGGTGTTTTGAATCAAGAATCTCAATCAAAAACAATTTCAATATCAGGTTTAATTTGTAAAGATTTTAGCTTTAATTATTCAAGACCGAGTGGTGATCAGTCTTTATACAAATATTTAAAGCGACATGAGTTAGTCACTATTTCTGATGTCGATACTCGTGCATTGGTTAATTATATTCGAGAACACGGTGCAATGAATGCAGTAATTTCAACCGAAGTGGGAGCTGAAGAACGATTACTTAAAGAATTGTTAGATACTCCAAGTATGGTAGGTTTAGATTTGGCGTCAAAGGTTTCTACTAAAAAAGCATACACTTTTGGCAATCCCGATGCTGAGTATAAAGTTGCTACACTAGATTTAGGGATAAAGCAAAATATTTTAAATCACATGATTGAAAGAGATATATTTGTTAAAGTATTTCCGTATAATACTTCTTTTGAAGAGCTTGAATCGTGGAATCCAGATGGATATTTTATATCAAATGGGCCCGGTGATCCAGAACCGCTTAAAGAAGCTCAAGCCCTAGCTAAAGCTATTATAGATAAAAATAAACCTTTATTTGGAATTTGTTTAGGACATCAAATCATTGCTTTAGCTAATGGTATTCCAACTTTTAAGATGTTTAACGGACACCGTGGCATTAACCATCCAGTTAAAAACTTACTAACTGGGAAAGGAGAAATCACATCTCAAAATCATGGTTTTGCTGTAGATTTGGATGTTGCAAAAGCACATCCAGAGATTGAAGTTACTCATGTACATCTCAACGATGGAACATTAGCAGGTATGCGAATGAAAAATAATAAATGTTTTTCAGTACAATATCATCCTGAAGCTGGACCTGGTCCAAATGACGCGACTTA
>CERI01117232.1_pt1 | contig 15556 bp, 9 predicted proteins | sample 350261 | NCBI WGS metagenome assembly CERI01 (sample SAMEA2620979, study PRJEB7988) | marine metagenome | isolation source: saline water (ENVO:00002010), including
TCCGGCCACCCCCCGATGTCAATAGCCCCGACTTAATTGCAATCATCCCAAATAAGGAAAGATTTTCTCAAAAAACAGGAAGAAACGCCGAAGTTTTGTAAAAAGTGGCCACGTGGCAACCTCCAAACGGGAAGAATCGCCGAATTTGCATTTTGCTACTTTTCAGTTGGCTGCAAGTGATTTAATTTTTCCCGCCAAGTGCGTGCGCGTGTGTTTTAGCTGCACGCTGTCTTCTATTAATTCCAATAGTTGTTAGTATAGAGGTATAGAGTGACACTCTGTATCGGCAGCGACGTTACTACTTGCTTGATTTCGTCGCGCAAGGTAGGCAGGGACCTCCGCATCTAATAGTCACGTGGCATGTTTTTCTACCGTCTCTCGCTAACCCGTGCACGTGACCGCGCGTGTCTTGTTCGCAGTTCGAGTGAACATGAGCGGGTTTTCGGCTGGGTTCGACCATGATGCGCACATGCAAGACGCAGATTGTGAGGATGAGCATGCTGCTCAGGCAGCTGTATCCGCTCCACGCGCAAGACGGGGTCGCCATATTCGAGACGACGACGACGACGACGACGATGCTGCCGTTGACAGTGCTAGCCTGTTTGGTGAGCAGGAGGGTGGCAGCAGCAACAACAACGGCAACTGGGATCCCTACCTCGACGGGATAGACGAGGCTGAAGAAGAGGAGCAGCAGCGGATGCAGCATCAGTCGCAACCGAATTTCAACGACGACGACGCTGGCTCCGAAGCCGGTCTGAGCGATAACAACTCTGCGGATGACGGACTGACGTACGATGGCTTCGACGAGTCCATCCTCAAGGTTGGGGGCGTGGCGCAGCCACTGCTCCTGCCTCGCGACGAGCTCTGGAAATGCGTCGAGGTCTTGGGGCCGAACGAGATGCGACCCAAGCGCGCCATGCGCGTGCTCGTCCCCACCGACTTTTTCCGGCGCGACGCCGAGTTCTTCCGCCAGTGGCAGCTTCCAAAGGGGTGCGAATCGCGGTGCCGCGCGACCGCCGCCATCGTGTCCCTGCTTTTCGCGGGCACGCAGATGGGGTTCCCGAGCGGCAAGCACGAGGAGAAGATGCGGCAGCAGGCACACGCCGACGAGCAGGACCAGCAGCAGGGCGCCGGCGGTCGCAACGCGGGCAAGGCACGCGCGACGCCAATCCAAAAGGTGTCGCGGTACACATACGTGCCGCACGACGTGGAGCAGGATTCGTGGCCCATGTTCCAGATTGGCATCGAGGACATCTACAACAGCGAGCGTACCGAAATTGTGCTGCTGGGCGTGTGGCTGTTCATATACGACGAAAACCACTCCACCTCTGAGCTCGTCCGGCGCGTGGTGCAGAACACGCAGCTGCTCAAGACGTCAAAGCAGGTCTCAGGCGCTTCGGCCATGTCGCGCAGCCGCGATGCGACGGCCGAGGCGGATCGGCAGGGCAAGGCTGGCTTCGGCTTCCAGCAGCTGCGTGACAACTTTGAGGGCACCGTTGGTATCCAGTACCAGACCATCTCGACGATGGACGACTGGCAGCTCAACCTCGATTTGCACTCGGGTCGCACGAGCACCAACAAGGGGCGGCCATGCGTGCCCAACCTTGCGCAGCACATCAACTGCGCGGCGGGCCGTCGCCTGCTCGACGGCGACAGCAGGACGGGGTGTGGGGGAAGGCATCCCATGGCCCCCGAGTACGTGTTCAATGCCAAGCGAGCCGAGAGCCTGGCATATGGTGCGGTGCATCTCGATGGCACGAACATGGACGTGTACGACGACCAGCTCAAGGTGTCGTCGTACTGGCTCAGCGATGGCCACTTCCAGGTTCCGCAGATCGGCATCCCGTGCTTCTGGATGTGCACATCGGTCGAGAAGCGCACGATATTCGACTTGCCGCTCACGCGACCGCTACAGGGCACCGTCACGCCCGGTAACGATCTCATGAAGCTCTTTCTTGAGACCGAGCTGCGCGCCAAGAACATAGCCGAGGGCTGTCCCGACCGCCCGATCCGCGACTCGATGTTCAAGGTGGACCAGGATGCGATGAATCGCCTGCGATCGTTGGCCACCGGCAAAGACGAGCACCAGCGTCGGCAGGACCAGATGCTGCGCAACTCCGTGCTGGCGTACGACTTGATGTCATCGGCGACCAGCTCGGCGCTCTCTAATGGGGATGTCGACTACGATCCGAATGCTGTGGGAGACGAGGCCAACTACACGATTCGGACGGTGTCGATGACCAAGAGGGTGTCGATTGAGACCGACCGCATCTACACCAAGGTGGTCGCACCGTGGGTATCGTTGATGGAGAAAAAGTTGGGCATAATGGCGCGCGAGTTGCAGGATCGCCAAGTCCCTTCCGACGACGAGGAGTGGCAGCCGTATTGGGACGCACGTAGCAATTTCAACGAGCGCTTCTACAAGGTCAAAAAGGACCTGACGCAGTACCATCTGCGTCTTCTGCGCACATGCTTCCTCTCGACCAAGGACGCAACGACGCTGCCGTCGGGGTACCGCGCCATGTTCCGCGGACTGGAGGAAGGCGTCAAGGAGCACGGCGGCTCGGCGAGCATCGCCTTCAACGGCGGCAAGAATGGCAAAGGCAGGCAGCTTATGCAGAGCGACCGCCAGGTGTGGGGCTCGCTGCAGGAGTGGCTGCGTTGTATCTTTGTCGACCACTGCCGCATCAGCGGGCGCGACCGTCGCATCATGGATGAGGTAACAGCGCCCATCCACGCGACTCGTACGGTCGCTCGCTCACGCTGTCTGTATGCGTGCACAGATTTTCCTCCACATCTTCGAGATGTACGCAGACACCACGTTTGTATTGGTCATCGCGTCCGAGAAGGGCAAGGGCAAGTCGGTGCGTGCGATGCGCATGGCGCAAATCCTGCCCGACGGCTGGTGCTCCTTCAACTCGGCGACCACGCAGCGCAGCGGCATGAATGGCAACAATAGCCCATCCAACGGCACGACGGTGGTCTGCGACGAGATGATCTCCGATCTGACGCCCTCGGAGCCGACGGAGCGCATGGAGTTCTGGAAGACGATCGTCGGAAAAAGAGAGTTCGAGATCGAGCGCACGCGCTCCGTCAAGAACGCCGACGGCACCGACTCGCACGTCACCTTCAAGATCGTGACTGACCACAAGGAGACGTACTTGATCTGTTGCAATATGGGTCAATGTTTTACGGCGGGCAATGAGGAGCCGACCGCGGGCAAGGAGGCTATGATCCAGCGCACCGTGTGCTTGCAGGCACGCGCCGAGGCGGACGACGACTCGCCCGAGGATGAGTTTCGCGCCAACCTGAAGCATCCCGAGGTGGCGCCCAACATATCGGACTTCCGTCTGTTTTGCTCGCTGTGCGGCTACGCGCGCATGGCGATGATGGGCATCGACTGGCTGCAGCCCGACTTTGCGATTGCCAACCTCATCTTCAAGGCGGGCGATCGGATGCTCGTTGAGGAGTACTGCATGCCCAAGCCGGAGCCGCGCCGCCTGGTCAAGCGCAAGGAGAACTTGATCACTATGTGCGTGCACGAGGCCGTTGCGCGCGTCTACTTCTTTAAACAAAGCGCGATGGCATACGAGGCGGGGCGGCCCGACAAGCACGGCCGCGGCAAGAAGTTTGACGTCGGCGACCTGTGGGACGTGCTGCGCACGCTGCGACCGACACGCGAGATGATCCTTGCCGCGTGGTCGCACTCGCTCGAGTACTCGATTGGCACTTCCTCGCACGGCTTCAACGTGATGACCGCGGTGTGCGAGAAACTTGGGTTCATCATCGACTACATATTCCGTCGCCTACCCACTCGCAAGGCGGAGGAGCTCAGCGGCCTCGCGGATTCGTTTGAGCTTGACTCGTTCATGACGGAGATACGTGGCAATGTTGCGGGCGGAGAGCAGCTTGCAACTGCCAGCGACGGCAAAGCTGCAAGCCGCAAGTCGCTCGATTCTTACGAGGTTCGGATGCGCAATTCGCGCATCATGCGCAACGACTTTCGGCGCCAGGCGGCCGACATGGCGCAAGAGTCACAGCCGCTGCAGGCGATTGAGTCTGTGGTGGGCAAGAACAAGATGATCAAGTATGCCGATGCGCTCTTCCCGACGATGGTCACGGCGTCCATGTACTACAAACCACAGACGCTGCTAAAGTGGGCCACGGGCAAGCGCGTCGACAAGGACGAAATCAACACACCGCGCGGCGGTAAACTTGACTTCAAGGAGCGCGAGACGCAGGGCGGCGCCAAGCTTCTTGACTTTGGCTGGCTGGTGTTGTACAACCCAACGGATCGTGCACCTTCATGGTCTGGTCTTACGAAGGAGCGCCTCAAAGACGCAGCGAGTGTCACTCTATTCGACATGCACGTGCAGGGCGTGGCGGACGCCATGTTCATGCTCTCGACGAGTGAGAATGCTCGGCTGCTTGCCGAGCAGCCTCGCGTGCCGTGGGTGTGCCGCACGCAGCATGCATTGATCGACCAAGAGGGAAACAAGCCGAATAAACAGTCGCTCTTGGTTGGCTTGCGCCCAGTACAGATACCTGGTCAGGCGGAGCCTGCTGAGGCGCACGAGGGTTCGGTGCAGGCAACGCGTTTGGCCACCAGTGAGGTTCACTCAACTCGCGTACCGATACACAAGCAGCTAGACTTGATGCACCAGCGGTGCCGCCTGTCGGCGCTTCAGCCACACACGTCTACAAAAATCATGCGCGGTCCTCCCATCCGACGATCGGACGGTGCAATCGAGGTGAACTCTGTCGCGGCGCTCGAGCATGTCAACATGCTCATGGAGGCAATTCTGCGCTGCTCTAAAATCCCTGGGCTCAAGGGCCTGCAAGAGCGCTTTCAAAATGCAAACTCTGCACCCAATTGCCTAAAGGCGCCTGATTCAAGGACGCCATTGGCTCTGAATGGCATGCAGTTGCTTGATACCGTGCGAGTGTTGCCATACTCGATCGATCTGATGCAAATGGCATGGACGCTCGACCTGGCAAGTCGCATGTACACGCCATCGCGTGACGAAGTGCGCGACGCATTCAACTCGCAGGTGCAGTCGGAAGGTCTTGGATTCATGATCAGAGGCGATGATATTCCCGAGATCACGCTGCGGTATCCTGGCTTCCCTTTTAAAGACGAGGAGAAGACGGAGGCCTTACGTCTCATTTCACTCAAGACATCGGTGCACCGTCCAGAGGGCCAGAAGGTGATCGATATCGCCAGCGCCAACCCGCTTCAAGAATTGGATCCCGAACTGCTGCGGTACGAGACGGAAGTGGCCATCGGCGGCAAGGCCGACGATGCTGACATCGAAGAGCACCGGCGTTCGCTGATTGGGGCGGGATACGCGTACGGCGTCAAGGGAGACGTGTTCGATTACAATGTGTGGGCCGACCAGCTGCAGGCGTCCATGTGTGGACGTGGCAACACCGACGGCAAAGAGGACGACTACGGTCGACTCCGCGACGCGGGGATGGTCAATATTCTCGACGCCGAGTTCATGTTTGAAGCGCGCATGGTAGAACGCAAGTGCCAGGCGGGATACGAGGGGTTTGAAAATCTCGATATTTCCATTCCAAGCGGTTCTACGTACAGCTGGTTGGAGAAGCACCCACAGCATGTGCCAACGACGGGTCAAAAGCGCAAGTGCCCAGTTGAAGCTCCACGCACGCGCGCCACGGCGTCGTCGCGCCTCCAAAGCCAGTACGCGTCGGTCGGGCGCCCAATGGCGGGCTCTTCGTCGGGCGACCGACGACCGCTTTCGCTGCGCAGCGGCGACTCGCGCATGGGGTGAGCGAGTGGTTGGGTTTTGCTAAGTGTGGAGGGGTACATGGGACGGTAGTTGTTGTTTACATCACGGTATGCGCGTTTTAAGTTCATTTGTACTATCACTACGCGTCGGTCGGGGCCGTCACGAGCACATAAAAAATACTCAGCGTCGAGTCGACAACTCTTTCGGGAATCAAGCTCGCAATCGATTGACGGTTGTAAAAATCTGTTGCGCGTTCTTGCGCCGCGGCCTCCTCCGGGTAGTCCCGCTTGAAGGCCGCCTCGTCGAGCAACTGGTAGCCGTTCTTCGGCGAAAGGATAATTTCGCACTCTCCCCTGAAGCACCAAAACGCGTTCTCGCGGCCCTCGACGTGCTTGGCGACGTTGATCACGAGGGCGCCCGGGTCCAACACGAACACGTAAAGAGTGCCCCATTGCATCTTACCAATGGTATCATCTCTGGCATACCCCAAGGCGGGTTTAAGGAGGTGGCTTGTCGAGAGCAGCTGGCCCGCGACCGCTGCGACGGGATCACCGAGCGCGGCGAGCGGCGTTTTCTTGCCCTTGTACAGAGGGCCCGACTTGGTGCCAGCATACTCGCAGTAATAACTGTTCGGATTGTTGATCGGCACACGCGGCGCCTCGCCGTCGGGGCCCGGGAAGAACGCGGCCCACGGCAAGAAGGCCCCCGTGATCTCGTCTTTCATGACTCTCATTGACATGTTAAAACTGTACCGAAACCTCTCGGCTACAACCTTCCATTTGTCGTCAACCCAATCAGCTTCTGGCCGCGTGTAGCCGTTGTAGGCGGTCGACAAGGGAAACGATTCGACCCGTCTCAGTCCGCTCATCATTTGGTAGTAATACCAACCCAACTTCTGGTCAAGCCACTGTTCGGCGTTTGGATACTTGTCTTTGTCGTGGTCCAAGTACTGCCATTTGATGTTGTCGCAGGTACCATATTTGCGCCTGATCCAAACTGCAACGGCAGCCTCGTCATCATCCGGCGGAAGCGCATCCTCAAATTCGGTGTAGTCGCCAAGGCTATCCCCATCAAAAAACATGAACGCGGCCTGTGCTTCTTTCCAGCTGCCCGTTTCGAGGTGCTCGTGCGCGAGTTGGAACGGCTCGGCGTCTGGATTCCTGTCCATGGCAATGAGCAGCTTGTCATAGTGGCGCGTGTAGCACACGATGGCGAACGCCTCTCGCTGCGCACTGTCATCGTTCTGAAACCCCTGTGCCTTAATACTGTCTTTGTCGGGCAGCTCGTTCAATAGGTCTTCCAGCCGCCCCGGCTCGTCCCGCAGCTTTTGGAGCACGAGCCGGCGCTGCTCTTCTTCAAACTCCTCTCGTTTGCGCTTTTCAAACGCAAGTCCCGCTAGCAGCACCCTTCTGAGGCGATCGGACACACCCTCCACGTCCACGCGACCGGGTGCTTTGGGACGGAGCGACATAGGTCTCAACGCGGTGCCTGTCTCAACAATATACAAAGCGGCTTTATTGTTTTCATGTGCACACCCGCGTCCATGCTCACGGCAGACGAGTTTGAGTCCGCGAAAATTAGTGCTAAAACGAGTCAGACACCCCTGCTCTTGCAAATCGGTTCGGCGACGTGCGAACGCTGCCCCGCGTTCCACGACGCGATCGCCAAATTGAAGGGAACGCATCAATTCACGTGGGCATATTGTGACGCGCATCACCAAGATACCGATCTCCCCGAGCACTTTGCAGTCACGCAACTGCCCGCGTTTGTGACGTACGACGCGACAGGGAACTCATTAGGTAACCACGTCGTAGTCGCTAACGCGTCGATCGAGCAGCTCACGCAGAGTGTAACGTCAATCTGCACCCCCGTCTTCACCACCGATGCCGAGTTCTGAATGCGGGACCGAGTTGCGTGAGATGGGTGGACCGAATGCATCGACGGGCGTATGCTACGTCTGCTTTGACGACGGCGCACCAAAGAGTCAGTGCTCCTGTCGCGATCGGTTCATTCACGACGAATGCTTGCTGAAGCAGGTGGTAGCAACGCACAAAATGGAGTGCCCCGTGTGTTTGCAACCCTACGCAAACCTTGAATCGCGCTCGGTGTGGCAACTCTCGCGTCGTGCACTGTGCTTCTTCTCGATTGTTGTGACGATGCCGTGTTTGATGACTGTGGGAATTTGGCGTACGGCGGACTGGCTGGCTTTGGAGCCACGTTACGCAAGTAACAGTTACGCGGGTCGGGCCGCCGAGTCGGTCGCCGAGCTTGTCGTAGCAATCATGATGGGGCTCTACGCGTTTGGCGAGTGTTTTCTGTACCGTCGGGGGCAATGGCGATTTCTAAAAACGAAAGCGGTGGTGCAAGCATCACCGGTGTAATGTTACACGGTCAAGGTGCGCGGGTTGGGATCGGGTGTAGGAAGTAACGGAGCATCTACCGGTTTGTCGGCAATCGGCACACTCTCACTCGTGCTCAATTCGACGACCACCGTCGCGGTCACAACGTCTGGTGCACGTGTGTCGTTTCTACGGTGTCTGTCCGTCTTGTTTCTTTTATAGTCTCCACACACGGCCCATGTAAAAAGACACATCACTACAAACGCAAGCACCGAGACACTAACAAGCACTGCAACTAGCTCTGCGGTCATCGGGTCTACGATATATGCTTATCCGCCACCAAGCGGCGATCGCGGCGGCGCGGGCGAACCGGGTGGGTTGGTAGGTGGGCTGATGTGCTGGGCTGTGCACTCGGTCTCGCAGTCAGTGCTGCCGTCCTCTTGCACAGCAATGTGATACTCGCGCAAACACCACACGTTAGCGCCGCCACGCGCCGCGCAGCTGACCTCATAGCGCGCCGGTCCACACACATTGTCGGTGCACACACTGTTCCACGCGGTGACGCAGCGGTTGGGGTAGAGGTGGCAGCCGCTTCCTCCGGGGCAGATGGCGACGCCGCCCTGCTCGGCGCCCGAGAGCTCGCAGTTGCAAAAGTCGGTGCCGCACACTCCCGGCGGCGGCGGTGGCGGCGGCGTTCCATGGCACATGCACTGGTGATACTGACACATGCGCACGCGACTAAGCGCGCCAAAGTACATCGTGTGCGTGCTGAGGTCGTAGTAGCACACGCCGCCGACGCCCGTCTGGTTGCCGTCCAGGATTTGGAAGCTGCCCCGACTCTGCATCCCGTACGTCCAAGCCTCGTAGCACTGGTCTACGCTCATGGGGTTGTGGAAGGCATCCATCTGACCGCATCCGTGCATGGGTGCCATCGGCGGCGCCGACGGTGGCGAGCCAGCCACGTCGACTTGAAAGACGGGCGAGTAACCGTTGTAGTACGTGTCGCTCGTCGTGACGATGACGCTGACAACGTCGCTTGCGCCTGCGGCTATGACATCTGGCGTGGTAAGCAGGAATACTCTGCCGTCGTCCCATTCGCTCTCCGCCCACTCGACCGCTGGCACGTTGGATGAAACTACGGAGCCGCTGATGGACAGCTTGACGTTCACCGTTTGGCCATTTTCGATGGCCTTGTCAAGGAAGACGCTCACTGGCACCTTGGCGCCCGGTCGGAGCGTCACGGTGTATGGGTCGAATCGGATCTTGCGCGCTGCGTCCATGGAGACGAGCGCCGTTGCGGCTTGCGGACTCTGTCCGCATCGCGACCCACAGTCGGCACAGTCGGTGCCAATTACGCATGGTAACCACCACGTGTTGAGTCCACCGATTGTCACCGTGCCGCTTTGATCGCGTCGGTTTGTGCAGTAGGGCGTATCCAGATCACCGTCTCTATACTCGCACATGTAATATGCTTCCTCGTGGACCGAGTTTGCACCACTGTCTTCGCATACACCATTGTTTGCAAAGCTGACGGACGCGGTGCCACCCGCATTCGGCGAGAGGCACGCGCCGTCGATCGTCGTGTCGCACCAACCGAATTGCGCCGTCTGCACGATGCGTCCAGAGCCGTCGCCATCGCCGCTTACACCGTTGCGTATCCATTGGCCGCCGTCGTCGCGCAGCCCCTCGCACGTGTTGGAACACGCGCAGGGCGACGTGGGCGGCGGCGGAGACGGCGGCTTGGGAGGCGAGGGCGGCGGAGGCGCGCAAGCGGTGCTTTGCCTTTCGCCGCTTACCATGACGATGGGGTTCTCAAGCGAAACCCCGAGGAACGGATCCGAAGCCGTGTCCTGCGCGTACTGATAGACCGCGCATCCGTTGACGCGCACATAGGTCTTACCGTCACTGTGGTCGTACGTGGTGATGGTGGCGTCGATGCCGCTGGCAAGGTCGACACCCTGGTGGATGTGGTTGACTTGGAAAAGAGGAAACGCTCCCACCACCTCAAGGTTGGGTTGCGTCTCGCATGTGCCGGAGCCACGCGTGTACACCGAGCTTGCGGTTGCACGCCCATTGATCGAGCCCGCGATCTGTAAGACGTGACCGCCGCAGGTGCTGGCTTTCTTGGTGACCTGAATCGGCGGGAAGTATGGCGGGGGTGTCGGCGGTGGCAACGGCGGTGGAGGCGACGGCGGTGGCTTCGGGGGTGGCATCGGCGGCGCTGGGGACGACGGCGGCACCGGCGGCGGCGACGGGGCGTCAAAGACAATTTGAATGCGCTCGGTGCGCACAGCGCTCACGTAGAGATCGGTGTCTGCGTTCACGGCGTGTGGAAACACGGCGGTGGTGAAGACACCCTCAATACTTTCCGCGGTCATGGGCGGGATGAGTCGAATATCGCCAATCACCACGGGGTCTTCGTAACTCAAAGTCACCTGGGAGGATAGGATGCCGACTGGTAGTTGCTGGATGATCGCGCGTTTCACGCGATCGAGGTCGACGGAAAGCAACCGACGACGCGAGGCGGTGGCCGCCAGGGTCAGTCGAAAGCGCACGCCGTCACTCAATTGCGTTCCGACTTCGAGCGGTGCGTTGGGTGCTGGTGGCATCGGCGGAGTTGGTGGCTGATTCTCATCTTGGGAATTGGGTAGATAGAAACCAAAGACAAATGCAGCCGTGGTGCCAGCAACAATTATGCTCACGAGACATGTTATCAGTCCAAACCGCTGCTGCTTTGTAAGACCTTTGGTCGTGGTCGCAGTGGGTGTATCACCGGGCGCCTCGACAGGCGATACGTCTGGAACAAGCGGCTGCTTTTGATGGAAATACCACTCGTGGCGCGGACGTGACATGACACACACACACACGCGCGAGCCCACTGCCTCACATTTTTACAGAGGCACCAAGAGACTTATCTATTTTCACATTGCGTGGTATCCGTTTGGAGAGTGCGGTTGCATTTGCCACTGTGGGGGCGGCTGTGGCGACATCATGTAACCGTTGTAGGATTGAAGCGCACGCACCTGCGCCCAGCCCTCGTGTGCGGCGTGCTTGTGGCGCGAGCATTCGCGCGCCATATCGGCCAGAACGCGCATTGCGTTTGCCGCATTCGCAATCATATGCTCTACGGCGGGGTCGATGTCGGACGCATGCCCAAAGTCAGTGTTTGCCATGGCGGGCGCGTTCGCGGTTGATCCTTGCGCCACGTGAACACTTGTCACGATATTGTACCCGTTGCCCTGCCCGTTGTTTGCTGGAGTGCCAAGGACCGGCATCTCCTCGTTTGCCACAGCCGCCTGCTGACCCTTTTTGCTCGCCTTCGCCTTTGCCCTTTGCAACTCAGCTTTGAGCTGCAAAATCTCATTGTCCTTACCCTGAAGCTCGTCGCCAAGCATGACGCATTTCGTTTCCAGCTCTCCAATCTTGAGGTCCGTCTCTGAAGTGATCTTGACCGTCATCGTTTCAGCGTCCTGCGTGACCCGCGGCACGGCGGCATTTTTAAGTTCCTCGTTGCGCTCCTCTAGCTTTGCATTGCCTTTCACCAATTCGGCATTCTCCGATTCACGACGCGCCACTTCCGCCTTGAGCTTTTCATTGTCAACTTCCGTGGTCTTCATCTTTAGATCAAAAAGCTTGAGTTTGCCCTCCGCCTGCTCCAGGTCCCTCTTCAGGCCGTCGACGATGGCATCGTCGCATGCTGGAGGTGCAAAGCGCTCCTTGGCAAGATGCAGGCATGCGCGCAGAACACGCAGCGCCAGCTTGGCTTTCCGCACTTCGTGCTCTTGAAGTTCTGCTACAGAATCGCGCCCTTCCATGGCCGTGGACAGGGAGGTCATGCGCTCCAGATACCCCTGTGCTTGCTGTTGTGCCTGGCGCTCCGCAAGCTGCAACTTGGCGACCTTGCGTTCCATGTCGTCCATCGACTTGGCGTGCGCAGCATCACGCCTCTTCAACTCCGATTCGCGCGCACGGTTGCAGTTCTGCAGCTCCCTGCTTGCCGCCTTACTGCTTGCGTCGAGCGTCGTAAGCTGCGCTTTCAGCTTTGCAATCTCCTCGTCCTTGCGCAAAATCGACGCGTGGATTTCCGCACGGTGTGACTTGCGCAGGGTATCGTTCTCCTTCTTGTAGCGCTCCACCTCGGCAAGCGAAGCCTCGACGCTCTTTGCGAGCTCGTTGATTTGCGCATTCAGCGATGCGTCATGCTCACGTTCCGCTGTTGTCTGCATGCGCACGGCCTCGTCCATGTACTCGCGATTCGCATGCAACGCGCTTTGCATCACAGCCAGCTCCGCGGCGTGATCCTCGTCAATGCGTTTACGATCGGATTGCATACGCGCCAGCAGTGCCTCCAGCGTTGCCACGCGCTTTGCTGTTGTCTGCGCGGCCACATCTTTTTCGATGGCAGAGAACTCAATGTCCAGATCGATTGCTGTAATGTGGTTCTTGAACGCCTCAACTTCCTTGTCGAGAGTGGCGCTGGCATCCGGAGATTCCAGAGCCGATGTGGATGCAATCGATCGTGGCTTGGCTTGGTTGATTTGGTATGCCATTTCGCCGTCTACAACCTTGAGGCTGGATGGGTCGCGTCGAATTGTGCGCACGTCCCACCACAGGTGTGTCAGATCAACTTGGAATGGAGCGGAGTACGTCAGCAGCAGGCTGCATTCTGGATTCTCGTCGCGGTATTTGATGACCTGCGCCATTGCGTTGATGGCGTCGGTGTTGGAGCGTTTGCTTGTCACAGCGTGTGCCATCAGTTGCAGTAGCTGGCTGCGGTTGGTCGTCAGTAGCATACGTTCTCCACAAAGCTGCACCATGGCAATAAATTTTGGGAGCGTCTTCGGCAGGCCGAATGGCGTGGGTTCTTGCTCCATGGCGTGAATGATGACGCGCCGAAACGACACCGCTTGGTCGATCGGGCACTCGACGCCGAGCGGGCCGTCGTCAAGGATGGAGTTCACGTGGCCAAGAAAGTCACAGAGCTTCCGTCCGGTGTGAGAGGTGTGCAACCCCTCCATCCACCTTGAATCTGCTTCCATCTCGTCCAGGTCGCCATCGGCGACCGCATTGTTGTCAGACTCCGACGCCGATGCAAGGGGGGAGCCAGCTCTGTTAATGCTCATCGACTTTTCTAGTGCACTCTGCGCGGCTATTGCGGAAGTTGGGTTTACGAGCGAATTGGTCACGTGGCGGTATGCAGTTTTTTGGCGACGTGGCATGGGACTAGCGTTGGGAAGGTCCATGTCAACCTGCGCCTGTCGCCCGTCGCTCGGACACGCTATGAAGGATTGTCGAGGCACGTTATCTCAAATAGATAATAGCGGGGAGCGCTTGCCTTAGCAGGACACAGGCAGATGCAGCACGCCTATGAACCAATCAACCCTTGGAGGTGCCAATACATTGACGAACCCACTGAGAAGTCCCGCCCCTTGCTGGGATTGCGACCGTTAAACCTGCGCCCTGGTCACGTGGCACCCATCAACGAGTTGCTGAAACCGTGTCCTCGTGACGAGTTTTACGTGGTGAACAAACCGCGCGAGGCGTACTGGCGCGTGCTCTTTGACAACGCCGGACCTGGAGATCGATCCGCTTCCATTGTGGGCGAAAGTGGGCATCTGGAGCGTGCAAATGCCTGGATACATTTGATCGGCGCCGTGGTCTTTGCCATGTACGCCGTCATACGGGCGTTCGCAATCGATCAACACTCCTATACGGCACAGCTCTCGGGCGTGTCGTGCATAGCAGTATCCATCATGTTTGCTGTCAGCACAGTGTACCACGTTTTCAACAGCGTGCCGGGGTGTGCCGCCATCGTTCGAAACTTGGATATCATTGCCATCTACATTTCGATGGCTGTCGGCTACATGGCGGATTCGGCGTTGCTGACCAACGACTTTAGCAACGTGCCGTTTCAGACGTTGGCCGACCCCATGCTTGCCGCGGTCTCACTCGTCTTCTTCTTTTCGGTGCGTCGCTACTTTGTGCCCAAGGACGAGACGCGCGACTTTCAGTTTGAAGAATCGTGCAGCTTGGGACTGTTTCGCTTCTTCCACTCGGACCTCGAGCATGCCGGCCTGCGCGTTGCTGGAATTACCACGCTGACATTCTCGTGGATGCTCTACGTGTCGGCCGCATTCAACAATGTAAACCAAGGCGTCGGAGCCATCTGGCTCACCGGTGTGATATTCGCAACCATCATGCTCATTTCAGGGGTGGTATTCGACAACATGCTGGTGCCAGACAACGCCTACGCAGACGGCAAGCACGCCTGGTGGAGGTGCACTGCCTGCAATTCGAAGACGCTTGGCTGTGCAATGACGTCTCATGCCTGGTGGCACGTGATCAGTTTTTGCAGTGTTGTAATCATGACAGCCGCGCGCGAGTATGGGCTCGTTTATCTTAGGTGGTCCCCGTGATAATTAGCGCTATTGAATAAAAGAATGTATAAGCGACAGTTCGCTAAAAGTCAATGTCCGATAAAACTGGACCGTACCAACCACCAAAGGGACCTACGAACATGTGGTTCATCGCTCACACTGCCACCCCTGGGTGCGAGCACGTCATCTCGATAGACTTTGTAAGGTGTATTCCGCTTATCCCGGAGCAGGACACGACGCTCGAACCCGAGTTTGAGTTGCTGGAAATGCCGACATCGCTCGACCTCGCATCGGAGTACCGACCCCCTCCTCCGTCCCGAGTTTCGGAAGAAATCGACAAATCTGCGATACATTTGCAAATCACGACCGACGAACTCCTCGACATGACTAGCCCGTCGCTGTCAATGCCTCCGCCTCCTCCATCACCGCTATTACTTTCGTCTCCAGTGTCACCAAACTCTTGCCGGTCAGTAAGCCCCATGGGAATGCCACCCCGTGCCGATACTCCAACGCCTGGTAAGGTAAAGCGCATCAGAAATGGAATAACCAAAGGAAGGGGAAGCCGCAAAGTTCACACGGCGTTGACCGACGAGATCATGTTGCTATTCGTGCAAGAGCACGGCACAAAGTGGCGCGAGCTAGCACGAGCCATGGGTGGACGGCGAAAAGGTTGGAGCGACGATGTTTGTCGCAACAGATGGTTACGCATGATGGAAGAACAAGAGGGCAGCTCGTTTGTGCGTCCAAAGCGCGGGGCCGATTTCAAGAAACCAGCGCAGCCGTCGCGGAGCTGGACCGACGAAGAGGATGCGCAACTCGCCGTCGTCATGACCGACATAATGAGAGAGCCGGATGGAAAGCGGTATTATCCATGGAAAGACATTGCGATACACTTTGGAAGCCATCGCACACCGCACGCGATTCGTAACCGCGCGAGTAGACTAGGCCTCAGAGGAGACATTGTATAGACTTACGTCGGAATCGGCACCTCAGAGTTATTGATTGGCCTAAAAGTTCGATACTTGTTGTCGGAATAGAAGACTCGCGAGCCGATGAGCGCGAGCTGGAGAGAGATGGCCAAGTCGTC
>CERI01103169.1_pt1 | contig 15547 bp, 12 predicted proteins | sample 350261 | NCBI WGS metagenome assembly CERI01 (sample SAMEA2620979, study PRJEB7988) | marine metagenome | isolation source: saline water (ENVO:00002010), including
TATATATTTTAGATATAGCATATATATTTTAGATATAGCATATATTTTGTAAATTTTATTACTCTATACTACTATAATACCAAGAATTAGACAAATATCTTGGGAATGATTTTGCCAAATTACTTTCGCGTGAAGTTTTCAAACTTGGACCATCGCTTATTATTTGATCTATTTCAAATGTTCCAATAGCATAATTAAAATATCTAAATGTTGTTATATCACCTAAGTAATTATTACCATAATTAATATTTAAAGAGTCATAGTTTTGTCTTACTGGATAATTTAAACGATGTCGTTTTGTTAATATACCGTTAATATAAATATCTACTATGTTTTGTTGATTAACCCTTATTGTAATATTTACCCATTTTTTAATAGGAATACCATCTACATATATGCGTTCTTCATGTTTAGTTGATGTATCACTAACACGAGTATTATCAAAAAATACATTTAATATAATTAATACACCCATTTGATTTATAGTAGAATCTATATTATACGTTCTATCATTAGAGCTTTTATACTTTCCGGAATATAGATATAAACCAGGACTATTATTTGTTTTAATTAGTCCATTTGTAGATAAATCAGTAGTTCCTTTGTTAAAAATATGTGAATAATCAATATTGTTACGAGTAGGTTCTTCAACGTTCATCCATATTGAATATGTAAACTCAATACCATCATATTCATTAATAGATCTAAGTATTGGAACAGATTTAGGATTACCTAAATCTTGTGAAACAGTTCTAGTCTCTCCACTAGAAATAAGTGAGTCAAGTATATATGGACTGTTACTGGGTTGAAATAAAAATAAAATTATCTTACTTGCTATTATAAATATAAAAATAAATATTAATATTACAAATAATAAAAATGTGGTTTTAGCTATGGCACTATTAGACTCTACAAATTCTTTACTTGAATTTAAATATTGTTTTGTATCATATGAAACCGCATCATCTAGTTTTTCTTTAATATAGTCCATAATATTATATTATTATAATAATATAATATACTATAATAATATATTAAATTATTATTATATTATTATTAAATTATTATTAAATTATTATTAAAAATCATTCTTTTAAATCATTACAGAAGATTTTTCTTTATTATCCTCTATAAATGCTAATTTTAATGCATATTTATTGAATAAATTTTTTGATATAGAATCTTTTATACCTTTCATATAGATTTCATAAGATTCTTGGGGATTTATAAAGTATGTTAAATATCTTACACGTGTAATATATCCATTAAAGTTAGTTTCATTACTATTTCCTAAATATATGTTATCTTCATTATTAGATTTGTATATACCGGGTAATATATATGATTTTACTAATTTACCACCTAAATAAATATCGAGTGTTTTTGCATCGATGCTTATAGTTAAACAATTCCATTTTTGTATTGGAACATTATTTACACGGTATCTAGTAATCGTTACTCTTGTATTGTCACTTTCATTTGTTGTTATAATATCTACTAAAATATCATTACGATATTTATCTAATAAAATATTAAAATTTCGATGCCTATTACGTATATATAGTGATGCCTGTCCTACAGTATCTAAAGAACTATTTTCTTTATATGACCGATCTACGTTATTCATATATAGTATATTTTTATGACTAGTGCTCTGATTCCATTCATTTATATAAAACCATACACTTATCGTAAAATTACTAGTAGTGTTTGTGAGTTTAGATTTATTACTATCGTACTCTATAATATGGCTCGTCTTTGTGCTTTCATTACTAATTGTTAATATATCATCATATATAATACTACTATCAGTAAATAATAAAGAGAATACTAATATTACAATCAATATTAGTACAACAATAATTACAATATTAAATATGTTCATTTATAATATATTATATAATATAATATATTATTAATATAAAATTTAAAATTTTATATATTAGATATTTTCATAATATAGATTTTTTATTGTTCCATATATACCATTTTCATCTCCAATCTTTATTATATCATTACTATTATTTTCTCCTAAATTTCGGTATGAATGATTATTACTGTATCTTAAATAATCGTTTATGTATATATCAATATTATTATTATTATAATTTATTTTTACATTATTAAAGTATTGCAGTTTAAAATAATTTGTTCTATATATTTCACTATCGTTTGACTTTACAATTAATTCAAAATTTTTAGGATCAAATAAAATTTGTGGTTGTTTACAAAAATCTATTATATTTTTATCTTCAAAAAATAAATTCTTATTATCAGGTTTAATATATATACTAAAAGTTATACTATAATTATGAGGATTTTTAACTGGATTTGATTTTCCTGTTCCAAAGAAATATAATGAAATTGAGTAGTCTGCTATAGTAATAGTTCTAGGTTTAGGTTTATTAATATGAACACCTATAGTATTTTGATACGATAACTGTGTTGTTCTATTTAATTTTACCTTTTCATTATAATCTTTTAGTATATTATTCGATAAACTGTGATATGCAGTATTATATAATTTTGGAATAATAATTATTAAAAATATTATTACTATTTGGATTAATAACAATAAAAATGTTGTAGGAGTAGTAATCTGTATTTCGTCTTTAAGTTTTTCAACAAATATTAGTAAAATACAAGGAATAGCAAAGACTAAATTTAATACAATACAAAGTATTAATTTAAAAAATTTTATAATTTTTTCTAACAAATTAAAATCATTAGTTTCTCCTTGAACAGATTTAGATGTTTCTGGATTACCGGAATCTTTTTTTGGAGTTGGATAAAAATTATCTAGTTCACAACTACTATCAAGTAAAGGTTTAAAAACATTAGCTACTATAGCTAATAATATTATTGTAAATAATATTACCAATACTAATACTATAATAGTATGTGTTTCAATAAAATTGTTATACATAAATAGAATAAAATAAACTATTAAAAATGGTAATATAATTAGTACAGAAATTTGTGCTAATCTTTTATATACTTCAAGTAATGGATATAAAAAGTCTTCTGATGCATCTGCTTTTTGATATTGATATTCTGTTTCTTCTGTATCACTAGTATATTTATTATAGAATATTTTTTTTATTACTTTTGTAGAACTATTTTGTGATGTATTACTATCTTGTGATTTTACAATATGATAGTATTCTCTTCTATATATTAAAAAAAATATAAAAAATAAAACTATAAACACGAATAGTGATGTTATAATTAATATTATATTACTCGGTGTTGAAATAGGAATGTAATAGTGTGGAGTTTCATGATTACTTTTAATATAAACATTTGTTAGTGTTTTATTATCAAGTTCGAAATAATAAAACTGTTCGTCTGGAATAGTAGATATTTCTTTATTACTATCTGTTAAATAATTACTTAAATTACTATTAAAAATCTGTTTTTTATTTTTAATAGATATATCTTCTGGGTCATATCTACCCATATTTTTCCATTTTAACCCAGATGGAACATAAATATAACTAAATAAATATATTATTATAAATACTAATATTATAATAGTTGGTATAAAATATTTTTTTGTATTAATAAATGTATCTAGTAAATATACTATATTATTTTTAATATTACTTATATAATCACCTCGTTTAATAAATTTTAGAAAATTTTGTAATATTTGTTCTATTGTTTCTATTATCTTCATTTAAACTAACTAATTATATTATATAGTTATTATTTAATATAATTAATGGAACAAAGAGCATTAATTAAAATAAAACTAAATAAAATCACTAAATAATTATATAAAACTTATTAAAAATTTACTATTTATACTAAAATCTATATGAATCCTTTCTAACTAGTGTTTGACTAATCACTATTATCAAATATAGATGGTTTATGTATCCATTCTAATTGGTGTGTTTGTTTATTCTCAATCAATCTATACTCTCTATGATTTTCCTGATTATTTCCACTATATATAAATATATCACCTGGTTTTGCTTCTCCTGTTTCTATCAAATTATACCTACGAGCAAAATCATTATCAAATTCAGTATCACCTTCATTCATATAAAATTTAGTTATTTTTTTTATAGGAGTTCTTGTTCTTGATCTTGATCTTGATCTTGAACTTGACCTTGAACTTGTTCTTGTTCTTGAACTTGATCTTGAGCTTGTTCTTGAACTTGAACTTGAACTTGAACTTGTTCTAAATTCTTTTGATCGTTTTCTTTTTTTTGTTCTTTTATTTGTTCTTTTATTTGTTGTTCTAGTTGGACTTCTATAAGGATTCATACTCTTATATTATAATAATATATTATATAATAATATATTATAAAAAATATTGTAATAGTTATAATTAATAACTATTTAACTATCTTATAAATTCTCTAGAGCAGTCTTTTTACCATGACATTCTCTACATAATGCTTCTAGATTATCTACATTATTTGAACCACCATATTCTAATTTTACTACATGGTCGATCTCAAACCATGCTTTCAACTGTTGATTACAGTGTTTACATCGCCAATCTTGATTAGATGCAACATATTTTTTTTTGGTTTCACTAACTGACCGTTTAGTTGATTTATTACCAGATGTTAACAGTTTACGTTGTTGAGGAGTTAATTCTTGTATTGTATTATTATATGGTGCCATATTTACATTTTTAGAGTAATTATTAACACTGGCTTGATGTATTGTTTTTCCAGTAAAATCTATAATAGGAGCTAATATAGACCTAGTATTTGTATCAATTGGAACGTGTTTAATATAACTATTTGCACCTAATAAAATATCCGCACATTGTTTTGGTGATTTTTTAAATACTAAATACAGACAGATACCAATAAAACCTATTATTATCATTTGATATTGTTTCTTATAGCTATATAAACGTTTAATCAATTTACCATCATAATAAATATTTGCAATAATAATTACAGTTACTAATAGTATAAGAAGTTCTATTTTCATAATTATAATTATTATCAATAATATAAGTCAATAATATAATTATTATCAATAATATTTATACTTTTTGTTTAAATTCCGCTATTATAGAAATTTTAGTATCATTTAATTCATATCTTATTCCTAAAACACTAACTACTATAGAATCATTAGTTTTAATATTATTAAATTCAGTATTGTTATAATGGTGGTCTCTTGCAACAAATATAATAAATGGACTAATGTTATCTTTATCATCAACTTCGCATTTTAGTCCAACCTTTGTAACTGATTTTACACTACATTTAATTAGTTGGCTTTCTATAGGTAATGCAATAGAACATTCAAATATTACACTAAAGCACACTAGATTACTCTTTAATAGACCATTTGATATTTTTACAATTTTTATAGAATTTGGTTTAATATATCCTTCAGTTATACAAATACCTTCTATCTCATGTTTAATCTTATCTTCAATATTCTTATTGAGATTATTTGAAACGTATTTATTATCTAAATATACTTGTCTTGAAATTAACTGTTTATTATATATATTATATTCCATTATATAGTTTATTTATAAATTATATATAAATATCTATACTTTTTCAATTTTATTTATTAATTATTTATTTATCGTTAATAAATAATCTATATTTTTTATTTAGTATATATAAATGAGTCAAAGTGGATACAATTTAGATGAATCATATAATTATAACACATTATTACAAAACCAGATTCATAGTAATAATTATCAAGATAACATATATGATGAAGTAATGGATAAAGTACAAAATTTAAATATGTATTTGTACAATATGCTTATTAGTTATAATAGTTTTATCACTATATTATGTGTAATATTAATTTTATTTATTGTTTATAAAATCTATAAATCATTATAGCATTTACTTTCACATAATATTTTTATATTTTCATAGAAATAAAATATAATAATATTTTTGCTAGGTGATTTTTATGATTTATAGCCTTTACTGCATTTATGGTGTAAAAGTTGAATACTCCTAAAAAGTGTATTTTTTATTTTTTAAAAAGCATTCTTAAATTTTTTGGTTTCGTACATTTTAAAGTATGTCCTTTTTTTAATTCTGCAAAATACTTTTTAAAAAAAGGTGATTTTAACAAATTTTATAGTTTTAACATCATTAAGGTAATAATAATGATATTTTGTTAGAAATTTGTCATTACCATAAAAAAATATACAAATTTAAAAAATAATTTAAGCAACTTTTGTGTAAGTATAATATACTGACAAATGTCTGATAAAAAAATTGCAAAAGTTGCAAAAGAATATTCTTGCGAGTGTTGTCACTATAAATGCTTTAATAAAACTAATTATATTAAACATTTATCAACCGTAAAACATAAATACTTACAAAATACTGACAAAAATGTTTTAAAGTTAGAAATAAAATTTGATTGTATATGTGGAAAATCTTATAAACATAGACAAAGTTTATATACACATCAAAATAAATGTAATTATATTGTGTCAAAAGAAAAAAATAGTAAGAGTGATGTAGATTTAAAAAAAATGTTTCTAGAAATTATAAAAGAAAATCATGAATTACGTTCTATGATGGTAGAACAACAAAAACAAATAACTGAATTAATACCTAAAATTGGTAACACAACTAACAATAATACTTTAAATCAAAAGTTTAACATAAATGTATTTTTAAACGAGAAATGCAGAGATGCTATAGATATAACAGATTTTATTAAGTCTATAAAAATAAGCATAGAACAGTTGGACACGATAAACACGACAGGTATGGCCGATGGTTTATCTAGTGCTATAATCACAAATTTGAAAAGTTTAAGTGTTTATGAAAGACCAATTCATTGTACAGACATAAAACGCGAGACCTTATATATAAAAGACCATAATCAATGGGAATGTGATCGTGACCAGACAAGGTTAAAAACAGCTATAAAACAAATGGTCGGTAAACCATATATTCCCCTACAAGAATGGATTACACAAAATCCAGATTTTAAAGAAGTAGATGAGAAGCAGGATTATGTAGCAAATGTATTATCTACAATAGGAAAGCCCACTGATAATATAGATAAAAAGATAATAAAAAATGTATGCGTTAGCACATTTATTAAATAATCGGTTTTTTTGCTAGGCGATTTTCGGTATTTTTAGCATTCACTGCATTTATGATGTAAAAGTTGAATGCTCTTAGAAATGTGTATTTTTATTTTTTAAAAAGCATTCTTAAATTTTTTGGATTTGGACATTTTAAAGTATGTCCATTTTTTAATTTGACGAAATACTTTTTAAAAATAGTCAATTTTAGCATTTTACAGCATAAACGTGCGAATTGTTATAAGTTACTTAAAAAATCTTACACCATAAATTTTTATTTAATTTAAAAAGTTTAGAAAATTAGTTTAAAGGTGTTTTTTTATTTATCCAATATAGATAAAATGGATAACACAAAAAAACACTTGTGTATTTTATGTAATTTTTCAACTAACCGTAAAGCAGAATACGTGCGACATTTAAATACTAAAAAACACATTTTAACATATTCAACAAATGATAATAAAATGATAAATAAAAACACACAAAAAACACAAAATGATATATGGAACTGTAATTGTGGAAAATCATACAAATATCAAAGTGGTCTTTCAAGACATAAATTAAATTGTAACTATACTTTAGATATTTCTAATAATAATGATACCGATAATAATGACTACAAAGATATGTTCTTGAAAATGTTTAATGAAAATCAAGAGTTTAAAAAGATAATTTTAGACCAACAGCAAAAACTTATTGAAATTATTCCAAAAATTGGCAATAACGTAAATAATATCACTAATAATCAAAAGTTTAACATAAACGTGTTTTTAAACGAGAAATGCCGAGATGCTATAGATATAACAGATTTTATTAAGTCTATAAAGATTAGCATAGAACAATTAGATACAATAAAGACAACAGGTATGGCAGATGGTTTATCTAGTGCAATAATCACAAACCTAAAAAATTTAAGTGTTTATGAACGACCCATACACTGCACAGACATAAAACGCGAGACCTTATACATAAAAGACGACAACCATTGGGAATGTGACCGTGACCAGAAGAAGATAAAGACAGCTATAAAACAAATGGCAGTTAAACCATATGTGCCTCTACAAGAATGGATAGCACGAAATCCCGATTTTAAAGATGTAGATGAGAAACAAGATTATGTAGCAAATGTGTTATCTACAATAGGAAAGCCGTTAGATAATATAGATAAAAAGATAATAAAAAATGTCTGTGCGAGTACACTTATAAAATGATATATTTTTTATTTTTATTCGAATTAATAGTATTTGTAGTTACTACAAATATTATTAATGGATATAATAGTGCATAAATATTTATTCTTTATAATATTTAACACCATCTTTTTGTTTTAATTTCTTTAAATTAAAAATTTCACACTCTTCAAATGTCATAAACCAGACTTTATCATCTATTTTATAATAATTAAAATAGCGTAATAAATATTCTTGGAATATACACAATGTTGCAACTTGTAATGACCTGTACTCAACTAGAATACTATCGTATTTTGTACCTTCTAAGATTAATTTAATTTGTTCTATTATTTCATTTTTTCTACTCTGTGAACATCTAGCACCAGTATTTTTTATTTCAAGTATATTGATAGTTTTAAAAACATAATTATATTGACCTAATTTTTCAACACATTCAACGAATCCTATTATGTTATTTACTTTATCACGATTAAATATATTAGTAATATTTTTGTCAAAATCTTTATCATCTTCCGGTTGTGAAACAGACCATATAGAATTATCATTAACAAATTTAATTATATTTTTATTATTATTGGTTAGTATAAATTCTATACTTGCTATTTTGTATATTCGTGAATTATAGTACATTAATAATTTATTTTCAAAACTGGTTAAATATTGCTTATTTTCATATAAATAGTTTATAATCTGCGGAGTTTTATCAGAGATTTCATGTTCAATTAAATATTGAATTGTAATTGTTTTTATAGTTTCTCTATCTAATTTTTCAGATAAATAATTATATACTGTCTGAATTTGCGTATACACATTTTCATCTTTCTTTGCTTTTGCAATATATTGATTGTTTAAAATTTTTTCATATTTAAATTCTAAGTCTAGAATAAGTTTCTTTGTATCAATGTTATCCAATTTTAACTTATTTAATATTTCTTCCTTTATTTTTTTTACTGGCTTTTTAGATTGGTGAGGTTGTTTTGATTTATCACTACCAACATCATCACTACCTACATCATCGTTACCGACATCATCACTATCATCAGCTTCGCTATCATCAGCTTTGCTATCACCAGATTCGCTAACAGCCGCTTCACTAACAGCCGCTTCACTATTAGGAGCTTCGCCATCAGAATCTTCTCTATCACTAGATGCGTCTTTTTTAAAATTAAAATTCTTTGGTATATTATAATTTAATTTATCTGTAACGATATTTAAAGTATTAGTTTTGTTATAATAAGAATCATTAGTATCATTTATATATAACGGTTGAAATATATATATATCATCTATTAAAATTAAACTACCTAGGTTATTATAACGGTCTTCAAACATATAATTTGTATTAGTAAGTAGTTCATCTAATGCATTATCGATTTGATGTAATTTATAATTATGAAAATTACTAATATGTTTTATTATATCTACTTTATAATAAAATGGCTTTTCTTTAAACAAATTTATTATTATTTCTACAATCTTATCAATGTTTGTTTGTAAATATGATTTATCATATGTAGACATGTCTAGATTATCTTCTTGTAATTCAGAACTTTTATTATCTAAATCTGGATTACATTTATAATAACATGATTCCATATAATCACATATAGGAGAATATTTTTGGTCACCAATTTTATATAAATGACTACTATCATTAGACAATGTAATATTAATAGATTTATTTAATAATTCACTTGTTAACTGTTGTTGACTATCGGTTAATAGACAGTCAACACTAGACTCTTTTAATACTCTACTAATCTTACCAATTAACTCTGCTTTAACTTCAGCTTTTCTATAAATAAAAAGATCACATGATTCAGTTTTACTAGTAAGTATAGTACCATGCATAAATATCATAGTATTTCTTTCTGACATTGTTAATTCTTTATGACTACAATTTCTAACACCTCTACCTATAATCTGCTCAATTCTATTTAAATTATACCATGGCTCTAAAATATGTACTTGTCTAATATATTTAAAATCTAATCCTTCACTACCAGACATAGATATTAAAATAACTTTAACCTTTTCTCCATTGATATTTTCAATATCTGTACACGCTTTTATATCTTTTTGTAAATATTTTTTAGGCGATAAATATTCATCACCCGTTATCATAACATATTTTGCACATTTAAAGTTGTTATTTAGTTTTATTGCTTCACTTTTTGGTTTATATGTAGCAATATCTAATTCTTCAGTTTCGTGTGTTTCAAAAAGAGACTTATTATCTCCATAACGTCTAAATCCACGTGATTCAAGTGCTAAAGCTAGAGGAACTAATCCTCCATCTATAAATTGTGAATATACAATTACAGGACCTTTTGAATTAAATATGTTATCAATAATAGATTTAATTTTACAACTATATTTACCAACATTTTCAAGACTAAAAATATTTTCTGATATATTAGACCTAAATTTAAAATTAAATCTAGCCGGTGGATTACTAGTTTGCTGATATGTCATAATGCGATTAAGTCCAGATTTACCGACTAATTGTTTAATATCATAATTGTAATTATTGGCATCTATATCTTTATCTATATCTTTATGTGGATAACAGAAATTTAGAGCCTCTATTGGTTTCTGTAAGTATATGTATCCAATTTGATCTAGTTGTTCTATATCACCTGTTTTATTTTGTTCTTTTATTTTTTTAAGTATATTTTTAACAATAAAATTATATATTTTTTCTTGATATTCACTAATATTACTTGTATATATATCTAATTTACTAATAGCCTGTTTAATAGGTTTTTCAGTTATCTGAGTAGTTGGATAACTAATTTTTTTAATACTTTTTTCAGAAAATATCTCAGGCATTATTCTATATGGGAATGTTAATGGGTTGTCTCCTTTAATGTAACTAATATACCCATTAATTTTTCTCCTAAATAATTTTTTACCAATCTCATTGCCATTACTATCAGTAATAAAATTACCGTGTTTATCAAAAACATCTTTAATATCTATTTCTGACCTATTATCGTTTTTATTTAATATATTAATTAAATATATGATTTCGCGAAAATCATTATACATAGGCGTTGCTGATAATAAAACTAATTTTAGATTTTTTACATAATCAACTAGTCTACTAAACTGTTTTGCTACTAATTTATTTTTACTATCAGTTGATCTTATATTATGAATCTCATCTATTATAATTAAACTATTTTTAAAGGTTTTTTCTAATTTATTGCGTACTAAATTAATCTCTTTAGCTTTAGATAGTTTAGTATAAGCAGAAATATTACTAGATTTCATTATGTAATTTGCAAATTCAATATATCCCATAAACGTATAATATTTATTTATTGTACTCATAACCATCTTTACAATATTTTCACGTGATAACTTATTTACACTTATATTTATTTCTGACAACATAGAATTACCTACACAGTTATTTAAGTTCCAACTACCATTTTTATATTCTAGCTTTCTTGGATCAAATAATTGAAGTTTAAAATTCTCTTGGACATTAGGAGATGCTACTATTATTATTTTTGAACTTAATCCACTATATTTAGAATATATACGAGTTTCTTCTGCTATACTTATTGCTGAACAAGTTTTTCCTGTTCCTAACCCGTGATATAGTAAGAGACCGTTATATGGTGTATTTTTTGATAAAAAGTTTTTTACAAAATTTTGATGAGGTAATAATTCAAAGTCTTTGTTACATAATTTATTACTCTGCTCTTCAATATCATCTTCTACTTTAATTTCAGTTTTGTGCTCATTAAACTCCATTTTTTTTGCAATTACTAAATTTAAGTCTAGGTCGTCTAAATGAGGATATAAGTGTGTTGTATCTACACCACTAGTTTTCTGATTTGTTATATCTACACTATTTAAAAGCTCAACTGTATTTAAAAAATATTTTACATCTTTTTGACTATTTAATTTTTTATATACATCTTCTAATTGTTGTTTTTTTAGTGTTGGTTTATCTAGTGTTTCTTTTAAACCGTCTAATAAATTAATACCTGTGTCAGAAGATTTGTTTACATCTGCATCCGCATCTACATCTGCATCTGCATCTTCTTCTGCATCTTCTTCTGCATCTTCTTCTGCATCTTCTTCTATATCTATATCTGTATTATCACTAGATGAGTGTTGTGAATCTATACTAGAATCTTGGTCACTTTCAGAGTCTTCGTTACTATCAACGTTATCTGATTCGCTGTCTTGACCTACAATTTCTTGAATGGGTTTTTCTATAGAAGATTGTTTACTCATTATATTAATAATATATGTTATAATTATTTAATAGATTTATTATTTGTTTAATAATAAATTTTTTTTCATAATTATAATCTCTAAATTTAATATTAATACTATTTATATCAACCCATTGAATCATACTAATTTCGTTTAGTTGAAATTTTTTAGCAGGTAAAACTGAGTTATTAACATATCCTAAAAAATATTTATGCTTATAAGATTTATAATTACTACCAGTAAAAATTTCATCAATTGGTAATATATTATTAATAATTGTAATATCATTTTTACTATATCCAGTCTCTTCTGTAAATTCTCTTAATGCACAATTAACATCATTTTCCTGAAAGTTTCTTCTACCCTTGGGAAACCCCCATTCTGGTTCGATATATTTATTTGTGCAAATACTTAAAATATAAGATAATTCGATTACTTTAGAATTTACAATGTATCCGTGTTTAAGCATATTAAATTTTTCTCGTGATATTTTCTCTTCATTTCGGTATTGATTTGCAATACTAGTTCCCCATAAATAATTCCATAAGTAGTCAAAATTATGTTTTTCTATCCACTTTTTCTCTTGTACTGTCATTAAATTGAATATATTAACTATATAATCAACATCTTCTAATTGATATTTACCCCTTATAAAATCAACAAATCCCAAACTATCTTTTCTCCTTACTAATAACAATTCATATGTATTATTAACTTTTCTAAAACAGATTACACCAGAACTTGTAATAGGAATTTTACATTGATGAAATAAATGTCCTCCGCGGCCGCAATTATTACAAAAGATATTTTTTTTTGAGTTCATTTTTCGTTTTAACTATATATTTTGTTGTTATGTTTTTATATGCTTTTGTATAAATCTCTCTCGTAATAAGTTAAAATCTTATAAAAATAATTTAAAAATTGAATAATATTTAAAATTATATTTTTAGAATTATAAAATGGTTGATGCAGAAATTAAATATTGGGAAGAAAATGAAGATGAATTTTGGAAAGCAATTAATACTGAATATTGGAAAAAAATAGAAGGTTGGAATTATTCAGTATCAACAGAAGGAAGAGTTATAAATAATAAAACTAACAAATTTTTAAAACCATCATTCACTAAAGCAGTAGATAAATTTGGTTGTGGTTATAATAAAATTAATTTATGTGAAAATAATAATAAATATTATCCAACACTTCATAAATTAGTAGCAAAAGCATTTATTCCAAATCCAAATAATTATAGTGATGTTCATCATAAAGATAATAATCCTGTAAATAATACTATTAGAAATTTGATATGGATGTCTCACGTGGAAAATACACAAGCAGTAAATACAAAAAAAGAAAATTCTGGTTATATTAGACCAAGATATAGTGAAACAGATAAAACAAAAATTATTGCTTGGGAAGCAAGATTAAGACATATGGGATGTGAATATAACTATTATGATAATGATAAAGAAAAAGTAGAAATGTGGTTAAATGATAGAAATTATGAAATAAAAAATAAATTACCCGTTACACAATTAGAGATTAAAAAAGACCCAAAAGGTTCAGTTTCAATTTGTAAAAATAGTTGGAGAGTAAGAGTAACTTTAAAAAATGGCGATAGATGGTCTAAATCTGTAAAAACAGAAGAAATAGGAAATCAAGTGAAAGATTATATAATAGAAAATGTAAAAAATGAAAATATTATTACTAAAGAAGATGCTGATGAGTATTACAAACTTGCTCTAAATTAAGGTATTTTTCTTACTAGTCATTTTTCGTTTTAAATATTTAACTATTTATTTTGTTATTATGTTTTTATATACTTTTGTATAAATCTCTCTCATAATAATTTTAGTCATATTAAAACATAACAATAAAATAGAAAAGTTCCCACATATCACCTATAGATTATATTCCAAAAATATAATTTATTCTAATCTACCTATATGCCAGTATAATGTAACTGGTCTTTTATTATCATCTTTTTCAAATGAACAATCATCTAATGATTTGTGATTTTTTCCATCAAATTGCCACATCCATGTTCCTGCTATACTACTTGTATATAATAAACTATAAGCTAATGGATATATTGGTAGCGCAATACATGTTAATAATATTCTTAAAGGACTTATTTTTGAAGGTGAACCAAAATGATTATTATTTAATTTACTAGCAAGATAATAATGTATAGTCATATCTTCTTGTGATTCTAATATCCATCCTGTATTTTTAAGATATACACCTAAATTTTCATCAATAGGAGGATACCCACTTCCTCCTACTCTTTCATTATGATAAACATTTGAATTAGTTATAATATCTTCATTCATATTATAATGAAGTGTAGTTGAGAATATACGTTTATTTTTACTTTCTGGATCTATCCATTTCTTATGTATATTAAACATATTTTCAAACGCTTTTTTTATTTCTTTTCTGTAATATAATGAATTAGGATGTCCATTATATACATGTTCAAATGTTCCTAATGCAGATATGGCATCAAAACGTTTCTCAAGATTTTTATTTTCTTTTCTATAATCATGCACAACTACATTTAGTGTTGAATCTCTCATTTTTATTTCACGTGCTTGATTATTTGAAAATGTTACACCAGTTGGATTATATCCTTGTTTCTTTAAATAAATTATAAAATCACCATTACCACATCCTAAATCAAGAACTCTATCTCCTTTCTGTAATTTTAAACGTTTTATTACTTCATCAAATCTATCTTCATTTGCTTTTACGGGGCTTTTATTTATATCATTTGCATCATCACCATACCATCCTTCTGTAAAATTTGTATCACTTTTTTTATAATATATATTCCAGATAGTCATCCAATTATATAATAATTTAGTTCTATCAGTGTAAATATCTATACCAAAATTTAATAGTATACACTCATTTACAATAAATAATATTATAGGTATTAGCAAAAATATATAATTTTTAAATTTAATAACTAAAAAAATTGATATAAACCATAAAAACAGATTTAGAAATATTGTTTTATTATTTAAAAGATATAATATATCAAGTAATATATTTTCTT
>CERI01044828.1_pt1 | contig 15546 bp, 18 predicted proteins | sample 350261 | NCBI WGS metagenome assembly CERI01 (sample SAMEA2620979, study PRJEB7988) | marine metagenome | isolation source: saline water (ENVO:00002010), including
GTGGGTTGTTGTGTGGGTTGTTGTGGAGGTTGTGTATTTAAAAAATCAAAAATTCCACCACCTTTTTTATTTTTTCTATTTCTAGGCATTTATTACACTCTATTAATACTATATATTTTATCTATTATCTTTAAAAAAAGAAAATAAATTAAGATTATTGATAGAACCATTTTTAAAATAATTTATATCTAAAATATTACTATGATAATCATCTTTTAAACTCCAACTTACTTTTAGTTTTAAATTATTATCAAAAATAATTAACTTAGGAATATCTAAAAAAATATTATCTGGTAATTTTAAAATAATATTATTTGTAGTATTTTTTATTTCATATAAATAAGGATATATATAATCATATTCATAAAACAATTTTTTATTTTGTAATGGTAAATTTAAAGCAATATTTTTTCCAAATAAAAAATTATTTTTTAAATTATTATATTTTATTTTCAAATCGGTATTATTAGACCAATATATATTATTATTACAATAATTTCTACTTAAAGAGATTGAATATAATTTATTAGTAATATTATTATAATAAATTTCAATATTAAAACGTATATTATAATATTGTGGATGAATAATATTAATGTTATAAGTATAATTAAAATTATTACTAACAAATATTTTAGTATATTGATCGATTAAATGTAAATATGTATATAAATTTTTTTTAAAATATAATTTATTGTAAATGGTATAATTTATATAATTATAATAATTATTTTTTGATTCATTATAGTACCATTTACAATAGTAAGAGTTAAGTTTTGTATTATTTAAATATTTAAAAGTTTTATATTTATTTTTGGTTAATTTAAGTTTATATTTTGATTTATAAAAAACATTTGAATTATGAAAAAAAGCTGTAATAATATATAAATTTAAAATAAAAATAAAAAAATTTTTTAACATATTATAACATAATGTATATATTTTATATATTTTATATATATTATAATTAGAAAAGAAAATGGAAGGTAGTTTATTCATGATAGGATTATTAATAGATATAATATTAGGATTTTATGCTGGATATTTATCATATAATTGTAGTCGTCAAACTGGTAATATATCAAGATTAATATTTGCTTTATTAGCATTTTTATTAGGACCAATTTATTTATTATACTATTTTTTTACAAATTATTCAACAGGGAATTGTAGATAAAAGATAAGTATATTTATGACATATATTTTTTTTTAATTTTCAATAAATCTTTTTTAAAGAATTTAAATTTTTTATTAAAAATAAGTAAATTTTGAATAATATTTAAAATATTATCATCAATGTTAAAATTATCATAAGAAATATTAAAATTGGAAATATCAGAAATAATTAATTTATATTTACAATTATTTAAATATATATTTTTATTATTAATAATATATTTATATTTTCTTTTTACTTTATTTTTAATAATAAATATTAAATCTATATTAATGCTATTAAAATATATATTATAATTATAATAAGCTGAATATAATGATAAGATAAATTGAGTATAAATATTATAAATGTGTATTTCTTCAATATAAGAGATACTATTACTATGATAATTATGCATTAAAATAATAGAAGAATCATTATAATAATCATCATCAATATAATTACTATTATTAATATAATTAATAAAATTTAATTCATATTCAAAATAACAAAGATATTTATTAAAATTAATAATATTTTTTAATTTAGAGGAGATACTGTATTCTAATTTTAAATTATCATAATCCCAAGAATGTAATTTAATAATAAAACCCGAATTAATAGATTTTAATAATAATTTATAAAAATTTTTAGAATTATATTTTAAAAATCTCAAATCTTCATTTTTAGTAAAGTCATATAAGTGTTCTTTTTGGATTTGCGTTAAAATAAAATAATTTAATTGCAATTTATTTTCAATTATATTTTTTAAATAATTCATAATAAAAATAATAAAGATAATTCTTAAACTATTTACATGCAAAATTATAATTCATCACACCATCAGGATTACCTGGTGCATAACGATGAGTTGCTAAACCTTTAGCCCAAGTATTGATATTATCACTTGGGTTAATATCTAAATTTTTACTATCTGGTAGAACTTCGTAATCATCATTAGGTAATTCAATTAATGGGATATGATTATCTTTGCATAGCATACGATCATTAACGGGGATTCTGTCAAATCGTTCAATAGCAAATTCTTGTGGATCATTATATAACCATTGGAATCTATTAATTCCGGTACCTTTTAATGTATTAGAGGGATGAGATAATCTAGTAGATTCTTGTGGTGCAAAACAATCTCTATTATTGGTTCCATTAATATTACATTTACTTTTTTTTTGATATTTATTAGGCAAATATCCATTTGTATTGCATTTAGTATTTTTATAATTTAATCCTTTTAATTCATTAGAATCATCGATAGCACTATCCATAGTACAAGTATTGGGACCATATTTTTGATATCTAATAGCGGGATCATTATTAATATCTTGGGAACAATTATCACAATCATTATCTGGAACATTTAAATTATATAGTCCGGGACCAATGGTCCGTTTTAATTTTTCTTCATAACTACATTCGTCATAATTTAAGCGAGTATCATTAGGATAGCTACTAGTACTCATAATTACTAATCTCTAATAAAATAATAATATTTTTATTATAAAAAAAAATTATAATTTAACATTTATTAAAGTTCATTTTAGGTGGTAATGGAATTGATTTATACATAATTGATTGACACGAACCCAAATGTTTTAACGATGTATTAATAGGTTCTGTTTTATCATTTTTAACAATATTATCATTGGTAGGTATATAATAATTTTGACCGCATTTTGATATATATCTGGTTTGTCCCCTTAATTCACTTTCTAAATCTACTATATTACCTTCTATATGTGATACAGATGTACCACCAATAAAACCCAATTGATGTCTACATTTATTATTATGTTCATATCTAAATGGTGTTAAAATATAACCTAAAGTATCAACACTTCCTTTCAAATTTTGTTTATAAGAACAGTTATCATATTTAGTCCTATTAAAACTCATATTAATCTAATTTATAATAATATAAAAAAATTTAATTTTATCATTTTTGTAAATAATTACATCTTTTATTAAATTCAGCTCTATTTTTATAAGATCTTGTATCTTCACCTCCATGCGTCCATACAGGAACAATATTTTCAGGTTTTTGAACTTCTTTTATAAATTCTAATAACGGATATCCAATACGTTGATTTTTTTCCATAATAGTTTTTTTACATTTATTAGGATTAGTATCACTACCACTTAATAAATCTAATTCTTTTTCTATATCTCCTTCTACACCTTTTAATAATGGTGGTGCTTGAAATACTCTAGAAAATAATTGGGTATTACATTTATCATGTGTTAATGATTTAGGGTCATTTCGAAGTGCTGAATAATTATCAATTAAATGTTGATCTGATAATCCATATCCAGGTCTTCCTCTTAAATTAGGATGTTCTAGAGTAATTTCAGGTAATGATCCCATTTTACTATCCGATTTATATTCAGAAAATTTATCATATAATGTATAATTTGATATATCTGTATTATTAGTATCTTTAGCATTTTTCCAACAAGTATCAGATGAAATATTAGTATCCTTATTATATTGAATGACCTTAGACATATTTAATACTCTTCTATATATTATATCTAAATTATTTATATATTATTAGATGTTTTAATTACACGATTTGTATTAAAACATCTAATAATATTCTCTTTTTTTATTTCCACTAATCCATCTTTGAAACCAGTCATTTTTTCTAAATCTTTAATAACTTTTGATGTACCAAAATATTCATGAGATACTACAAAATTAGTATGTATATTATGTCCTAATGTTACACAAATATTTGAATTAACAATAATAGTATGTCCTTTATCTAATACTAAATTATAAATATATTTAGTATTATATTCTTTTATTTTTCCAATTGTATATGGAAATACCCATTCATTATTATATAAAACAGGATGATATGGTGTAATAGTAGTTCCTGTATTTAATTCAATTAATGATATTATATTATTGCAAATATATTTAGTAACACATATAACATTATTCGAATTACCTTTAGAATCCATAACAGAATCGCCTTTTACAATATCTTTAATTTTTTTATATTTATTATTATGCATTAAAATATTAGAATCTTCGTGAAAACATCCATTACTTGCGTTATTAAATATTTTAGAAAATGAAGCTCCATTAGTTGATACAGATTGATTATAATTATAATCCATATTTTTAGAATTATTTGAAGGTATTGGTGGTGGTAAATTTGTAAAGATTACATCAATATTATCCTTAAGTTTATTAAATAATTTACCGCCATATTTTTGAATACTTAGATCTTTAAAATTATTACATCTTTCTTCTAAATGTGCTATTCTAAATGATTTAACATAATTTTTACCCCATGAATTATAATAAGTATAAATAGCCATTTTAATTTGTTCCAAATCTAGATAAATATCATAAGGAATATTATTATAATTTAAATATATATTTAAATTATCTGCTAATTCTGTTATATTATCAGAATTTAAACATTCAATTAATTTCAGACGATAAATATTATAATTTAAATTATTAGTATTATTAATAATTTCTTTATTTTTATCAATTGAAATTTGTGAAATTCTTTCTTCATTTTCAATAGTTTTATATTTTAAAGCTATTGCTAAACTATTAGAGCATGTAATTAAATCATCTGACAATATTTTAAATATTAAATGTCTATTATTACCTAAATGTAGAGTATTTAAATCAATATTATATTTATCATAACCTAAAATTTTAACATTTTGTTTAAATTTATCACACATATATTCTAAATCAACACACACATTATTGCAAATTAATGTATTAATATATGATAATGAATGAATAAATATTGTTCCTACAAAACCAGAATCCGGAATATATGAAAAGTGCCCGTTACCTTTTTCAGCAATATTAACTAAAAGAGAAGTATCTAGATTATTCCCAAAACCGAATGTATAAATATTAGGTACAATTAAATTTTTTTCATTCATATTTTTAATTTTTTTTTCTAATGTTTGAATAATACCTCTTGGTGGTAATAAATGATTACTTGGAATACCGTCTGTTAAAAACATTAATGATTTTACACGATTATTATAACCAGTATGATTTATATATTGTTCCAATCCTTTATTTAATCCCGCCCAAATATTTGTAGCACCATATGTTTTTAAATTATTAACTAATGTTTTAATATATGTTTTATTTGTATCATCAATATATGTTAAATCACATAATGTTTCTGCCGAATTAGAAAATGTAATAATTGAAATACGATCCGATGGTTTCATAGATTCTATAATAGTATTTAAAGCATGTTTCGTAATATCTAAAATAGTGAATCCATTATCAATAGTTTGTCCGTTTTGTTCTGTAGTAGCACAAGAATTCATTGATCCAGATATATCAATAACCACAACAATATCAACTGAAGGATTATTTTCAGTATCAATAATATTAATATTTAATTGAAAATATGAATATTCATCAACAATATATTTTTCAATATTTAAATTTAGAATAATATTTTTTAATTTAAAATCATTATTTTTTTTAAATGCAGATGGATTTGATACTGTCGAATTAATATTTAAATTACCTGATACATGAGAATTAATTAATTCTAATAAAGAACGATTAGGTTTTAAATGTGATAATTCTATATAATTTCTAGTAATAGGAGATGTATTATTTCGTTTTAACCATTCAAAAATTGCCGAATATTCATATGTATTACCATCATTATCAATATAAGGATTATTCATAATATTATGAGTAATAGGACATAAAAATGATTCCGGGACAAGAGACATATTTATAATAAAAATAATAAATATTATAAATATCATTTTTTTTATAATATTAATAATGTGTTTTTTTCATCTTTATTATTATGAATATTATCATAAATATCTGATAATAAAGGACCATTAAAATTATTATCTGGATAATTATCTACATACTGTTTTTTTAGTATAGTATTTAAAAATTCTTTAATTTTCCAAGAATCTTTATTTTGACTATTACCAATTTTTTCAAAAATATCATCGCCGTTTTTATATAATTTATTAAATGTTTCTTGTGTACCGTTAGAATCAGTTTTATTATTATAAAAGGTGGCCCATAATTCATCACCAGAATATACAGTATGTTTATATTCTATATTATGTACGATATTTTGTTGGGAATTTAAATTATCTTTTGTAAATGTTATTGAAGAAGAAAAAGTCATTGTCTACTTATAAGATATTTTTAATTTTTATATTATTTTTTTCTTATATCAGAATAAAGTTTATTTAAACATTCTATTCCACCATCAGTTTTACATGTTTTATAATCTTTATATAACCAGTTTGCAAATTTATCTTGTGCGTTTGGCAAATTTGTATTAGGCATTGTATAAAATATTAAATGTAAATTATTTTTACCATATATATTATTATAGTCGTCAGAATTTATACTATTATCTAAAATATTATCAATTTTATTACTTATATTTTTATTATCATTAGAACATGCTTCATAATTATTATAACAAGAATAATTATCATATATATTTTTATTCATTAATGGATTATCTTGTGTCGGACCTATACAAATTTTATTATCAATAACTTTTAATTTATTTTTATTTAAAAAATCTTCATTAATATTCTTCAATTCATTTTTATATTTATATAATAAAATTGATATTATTAATATTATTATTACAAATAATAATATTTTTGTTCTATTTGTTAATAATGCTAATAATATACCACAAAATAATATTATTCTCATTAATGTATTTATTTTTTCTTCATCTGTCATATTATTATTAATACTAAAATGTGGTTTAATTAATTGACTTATATCTGACGTCCAAAACATCTTATTCTCTATATTATTATTGTATTTTTCTTTTAAGAGTCGGCGGATTTTTTTTGTGCTAATTTCTTTTTTAATTTTTTTTGTGCTGCTAATTTACGATATGATCCTTCATTAAATCCACTTTTTGTTCCTTTTTTTTGTTTTCCCGCCATATTTTGAGACATATTTCTCATTGTATTTATATCAGGCATTTCATTTTCATTATTATTTGACATTAAATCTGCAAACATATTCATCATATTACCCATATTTGCTCCACCTCCTCCACTGCCACCTCTACCTCCGCCACCGCCTCCGCCTCCTTGATTTCCAAACATACCAGGCATCATTGTAGCAAATTTCATAGCATCTTTCATTAAATTTTCCTGATTTAATTCACCAGTAGATAATTTTGAAGCCATTTTTTGACTTACACTAGATATAATATCTCCAAAACCACTATCTGGATCACTTAAACTTTTTAAAACATCCCCATTTTCACCCATAGATTTTTGTAATTTATTAACGTCAACATCTTCTAATATTTCTTTAGCAAGTTTACCAAGTGTAGTATTTTCCATACCACCCATATTCATATCTACAGATTTTTTTATTTTTTGTTGTTTAATATGTTGTAAATTATCTAATATTGTTTTAAATACATCTTCTTCATCTTCCATTTCTTTCAATTCATTATCATAATTTATTTTTTGTAATAAATTTACAATAATTGTTGCATTTTCATCTGTTAAATTATCTCTTGTTAAAATTAAAAATATACTAATAAATTGATGACATATATAATCATCTCTTAATACTTTTTTAATATCTTCTAATTTTATTCCTTTTATTAATTCTAATTTAGAATTATTATCTAACCATAATGATGTAATTGTATTAATATCATCTTCATTTATTGTTACATTTTCATCTTTTTCATCTTTTTCATCTTTTTCATTTTCATCTTTTTCATTTTCATCTTTTTTGGATGAATTATTTCTTAATAATTCAGTTTTATAAGAATTATATATATTATCAGTTAATATAGATTTTAAATATAAATAATATTCATCAGTTTGATTATCAAGTGTTAAATAATTTTCTTTTATTTGAGTTATAACATTTTTTGCGGTTTTACTTTTTTCTTTATGTTTTTTTGAGATACTTTTCAATTTCTTTATTAAATCTATGTAATATTGATTTAATATATATATTTTAGTCATATTTACTTTATATATTAGATTTTATATAATCCTTTATATAATTTATAGCACTTCTTGACTTCTTTTATTTAATAATTCTTCAAGTGATGGTAATTTATCAGCATCATTTGTAGTTGATATTGGAGTAATCGATGTTGTATTTTCATTATCTGTAAAGTGTGTATTATCATTACTTAATAAATCCCATTTGTATACTTTATCCTTCAATAAATTATCACTATTTTCATCTAATGATGAAAAATTATCCGACATACTTGAACCTAAGGTAAAAGCCATTGGTTCATCATTTTCTTCTTTATTTTTATCATCATTAGAAAATGTTTCTTTTTCAGTTGAATCTTTTATGTTTTTATTTAATCTCGTATTATTATCTTGTGTAAATAAAGCACCCCTATTTGGTAATAATAAATGGTCGAAAACTTGTTTTCCATATAAAATATCTTCTTTTTTAATTATTTCAGATAATTTAGGAATTAAAGCAGGAACAGAATGAATTAATTCTGTAATTTCATATTTATCTCTTAAACTATCAACTGAAATTATTTTAACAATGTTATTTTTGTCATGTCTTTGTATTGTTTCCAATAATATATTACAATGTTTACATTGATCACTATATATTAATATCATATCTAAATAAAATATTATAAATATTCTTATATAAATATTTATAATAATATGTAAATATTTATAAGTATTTTTATATTATATTATTATATACAATTACATTAGAGAATAATGGAAAGACGCAAAGGAGATTTTCCTTCCATGGATAATTATTATAATTCAACAAATTGGGAAAAAATTAAAAATATTGATTTTTTAACAAATAAAAACAGTAATTTAAATAATTTAAATTATTCTAATGGAGAACAATCTAATTTTGCACCAATTAATGAACTATTTGATTCTTTAACTGGTGAAAATAATATAATACAACATACAGGTAACGTCCAAAAATTTATAAGTGGTGGTGTAACACAAAATGTTAATATTGATAATTACATTATAGATAATGATAAAGATATACATGAATTATTTACTAATAAAAAGGAAACTGAAAATTTTTTTCAACCACAATCGGGTTATGATAATATACATGGTTCTTCATTTAAATCTAATTGGTTAAAAGATAGAACTACAAGTAGTATTGGTCGATTAACTAATAATGTTTTTCCCATAGAACAAATAAGAGTAGGTCCAGGACTTGATGATGGATATACTAATTCTGGTTCAGGTGGATTTCATAATTTTTATAACACTTTGAATGCTATGCCTAAAGATGTTGATGAACTTAGAACTAAAACTAATCAAAAAACAAAAGTATTTAATAATAATTATCAAGCCCCTCAAATTAAAACATCACAAAGAGGTGTTGTTACGTCATTAGATAAAAATAAACCCGAAAAAGTTTTTAAAACTGATAAAAATAATTGGTTTAAAACAACTGGTGCTAATTTAAAAGATTCTAATAGACCTATTGAAAATGTTAAAGCTACCAATAAGCAAGATTCTCATATTGAATATAGTGGAGGTATTAAATATAATAGTCCAGGTATTGGCGAACAAGATGAATATGGTAAAAATAATATAATTGTTTATGATAATGAAAGACAAACTACTGAATCTAAAATATCAGTTTGTAATTTTACATCTATTGTTAAATCTATTATTTCACCCATATTAGATGGTGTTAAGTTTAGTACTAAAGAATATACGATAGATGCTGCGAGAGAAACAGGTGGTAATATTAAAGGTCCTATTGAAAAAGCTACAATATATGATCCCGTTAATCATATTGCTAAAACAACTATTAAAGAAACTACTATACATGATAATGAAAACACAAATCTTAAAGGTCCTAATACTGGTTATTCAGCATCACAAGATATTGCTAAAACTACTGTAAAAGAAACTAGTATACATGATAACCAAAACGCAAATCTTAAAGGTCCAAATACTGGTTATTCCGCACCACAAGATATTGCTAAAACTACAGTTAAAGAAACTACTATACATGATAATGAAAACATAAATTTAAAAGGAGATAAAATCCCAACATATGTTAAATATACTGATAAACCAAAAACTACTATTAAAGAAACAGTTACCACATTATTAAAAGATGATGTTCGAAATATAGGTAATATACAATATAATTGTTATTTATATGATCCAGATTTAGTTGCAAAAACTACTATTAAAGAAACAACTATTAAAGGAAAATCAGAATATGGTTTCTTAGGAGGATGGTTAAATACACTTGTTGGTGGATACTTTAATAAAGATATTAAATTAAATAATACTAATAAAGAATTTACATCACAAGTATCAACTAGCGGACATGTTTCATCCGTACACGATCATAGACAAGGTTTAAGAAAACATTATTATGATGCACCACAAGATGATACAAGAGAAAGTATATTAATTGCCGCAGGACATACTCCTAATCCTGGTAATATGAATCTAAATATTGATTCTAAAGATGTTAATATCTCTATTAATAAAAATCAGTTATTAAATAGAGAGTATGGTAATGTAGGTAAAATATATCATGAACCACAAAGTATTAAATCATTTAAAAATTCTTTTACAAAAGAAAATATTCAATATAATGCTTTTAAAGATCGTTTAGATTCTTCTATTATGAAATCATTAAAAACTAACGATTTAAATATTGGTATAAATCCTATACCCGTATAAATTATATAAGAATGATTCATAATTAAATAATATATAATTATGCAAGGACTTGTTGATAATAAAAAGGAATATACGAAATATATTCAAGATTCTATTACTATACCAATTGCTGAAAAAATTAAAAGTTATTATGATTTTTCATATAATAATAAAACGGGTCTTAAAGGGTTCCAAGAAGAATTAAATAAAATTAAAGAATGGAATAATAATTATATTGAATCAGAATATAATGACATAATTAAAAAATCAAAATATAATAAATTAGATAAAATATATAAATTTGTTATTATAACTAGTATTAAAATTAAAATATATGAATATAAAAATTCTATTAATAATGTCAATATTAAATATCCATCTATACAAGATTATATACATAAATGTTATATAAATTCTGCTATTTGGGCATGGAAAAATCCATTTTTATTTTTTAAAAATAATTTAAAACATACAGAAATACAAAACAATTATAATATTATTGAAAAAAATATTAAAAAAATTATTAAAAATACACTTATTGAATGCATACCGATTGATAATATTATCGAACAAATTGAAAATAATATTGTTGATAATAATATTATTAATCAATATATTGAATTAGATATTGATGATAAAGATAATAAAACAGATGAAGATATTCTTGAATTAAATAAAAATACTAGTGCTAGTAATTCTAATAATCAAGAAACTTTTAGTTCTTCTTTATTTTCTGCAATTTCTAGAAACACTAATAAATTAAATAGATTTCTAACAAAATCTAATGATTATGATAATAAAAATCATAAAACTTATAATGAAAATAGTGAACACGAAGTAATTCAAAATTCAGATGTTAATTCAATTAATACAAATGATGAGAATGATAACGATTATAATGAAATAGAATCTGATTATGAAAAATATAAAAATAATATTGAAAATGAAGATAATAATATCGAAATTGAAGATAATAATAATATCGTAATTGAAGATAATAATAAAGTAATTGAAGATAATAATAAAGATGATAATAAAGAAACTTCTTCCGAATCTGATACAGATGATAACAATTTTATATCAGATAATTCTTGTGTATTGTCATCAGATACAAGTGATGATGATGAAATAAAAAATAGTAAAAAAATTTTATATTAATGCGATATAATATTTAGTAATGTTTTATTATATATAAATAGAAATATGTATTATTATTTTTCATTATTAATAACAATAATAATATTTATTATAATACAATTTAATGAATATAAAGTTACTGCATTAAAGAATAAAAAATATAATTTATTTAATATAACTAATATTGCGCTAATATTTTTTATTTATATATTAAGTACAATAATTTTATTTTTTATTTTTGAAAATAAATCAGTTATAAATATTAAAAATAACATTATTGATAAGGTTGATAAAAATTTAGAAATTAATACAAATATATTAAGAAAAATACCTGATAATATATATGTAGGTTTTACTCCATATAGTGAGAATGAGTAAATTATTATTATTTTTATATATTATAATTAGTTAAATGAAATTAGAATTAAAAAAATTCGATGCTTCGAAGATTGCCGGTGATTCTGTTGTTGTTTTTATAGGTAAAAGAAATACAGGTAAGTCATATTGTATGAAAGATATTTTATCGCATCATCGCAATATACCTATTGGAATTGTTGTTAGTCCTACTGAAAAAGCAAATGGATTTTTTGAAAAATTTATACCAAAAATGTTAATATATGATGAACCTGAAGAAAAACTTATTAAAACTTTTCTCGATAGACAAATTAAAATATCTACTGAAAAAAAACTTGAATTAGCAAGATCAGGACGTAGTAATATAGATAATAAAGCTTTTTTAATTTTAGACGATTGTTTATATGATAAAAAATGGATTAATGATAAATGTATACGTGCTATATTTATGAACGGACGTCATTATAAAGTTTTTTTTTTAATTACTATGCAACACGCTATGGGTCTACCACCAGTATTAAGAAATAATTTAGATTATGTATTTATATTTAGAAATAATATTGTAAAAGAACGACAAAAAATATATGATAATTATGCAGGTATGTTTACTAATTTTGAAGTTTTTAATCAAGTTATGAATCAATGTACTGAAAATTATGAATGTTTAGTTATTGATTGTAAAACACAAAGTAATAAAATAGAAGATCAGGTTTTTTGGTATAAAGCCAAAGAATCTCATTTTAAAATGTGTGATACAGAAATGTGGAATATGCAAGCATTGGAAGATCAAAGAGTATTAAATGGTGGTGGTGTTAGAGAAATAGACGAAGAAGAAAAATTTGATGAGGGGGTATTTATGAAAAAGAAAAATAATCCAAAAATAAATGTTAAAAAAACTAATTATTAATTTTATCCTACATTTCCAGGGAAATTAATATAAGTTCTATAATTCGCATTTGCAGCATTGTCAGGATCCCATGGTGTTAATTCCTCATCTGCAGTTTCTCTATCTCTATAATCTTGTCTAGTTTTTTCTTTACAATTTGTCGTTGAATCATAAGTATTATTGCTAGCATTATAAGTACCGCTTTCGGCAACTCTTGCCGCTTGTCTTGCAACTTCAGTAGTACCTGATTCTAAAGTTCTAGCATCTACTCTATTTTTTTCAGTACCTGTATCAACAGCATAAGTATCAGTGCCAGAATTATAAGTACCTCTTTCGGCAACTCTTGCCGCTTGTCTTGCAACTTCAGTAGTATTTGTTTCAAAATCGCGTCCAGTAATATGCACTGCCCTTTCTTTAGTTAATAATTTTGTACCACTAAAAGCATTATCGGCATCTAATAATGTTTGTGTAGTATAATATTTTATTGTACCAGCAGTATTTTCCCCACCTATAATTTCTTTATTTACTCTTTCTGCCCTTCTTTCATCTCTTTTAGATTTTGATTCATTAATATTACCATAACTTGTTGCAGAACCAGCGGCATTATTTGCTGCGCTAAAATCTCTTTTTTCAGTCACTCCCGCTATGCCAAAAATATATGCTTCAATATATGTAGTCATATTCTATCTAATAATTGCTAATATAAAAATTAAAAACTCTAAATAAAAAATGATATATTTATTTTTAAAATTATTAACATAAAAATGGATAAAAATTATACTATATCAAAACAATATTATAAAAAATGTGAAGATGAATGTATCAAAATTTCAAATAAATATAAACATAATAAGCGAAATATTAGTGAAAAAAAACAATTTTTGCGACATTTTGATTCTATTCACGCTCATAAAAATATGAGAAAATATGGCAATGATTGGAAATGTTATAATCTTAATACTTACATCGATTAATAATATATATATATTAATTAGAAAACTATTTTTTATATGAAAACAGAATTTATAGGAGAGGGTTCATATGGATGTGTATTAAAACCTGCTAAAAATTGCGATATTAAATTAAATTTAAAAGATACGGTTGTAAAACTATTTAAAGATGAGGATGATTATAATGATGAATTAAATAATCAAGAAATAATTGAAAAAATATTTAAAAAAAACAAAAATATAATTGTAAAAAAATTATCAAATTGTAAAAAAAAAATAAATGAATATAATAAAAAAGATTATATTCATTGTGAAAAATTATATAAAGGTGATGATAATCAAATAATTTATCAAATTGTATACGAATATGGTGGTACGGATTTATGGGAATTAAGAAACAAAAACAAAATAAATTTTAAAAAATTGTTTATGAATTTAGATAATATTTTTGATGGATTAGATATTTTACAAAAAAACAAATATATGCATCAAGATATTAGACCACCTAATATATTACTAAATATAAAAAAAAATATATCAAAAATAATAGATTTTGGTTTTTTAATTGAAATGAAAAACTATTATCATAAAAGTAATGAATTTATTTCTTATGAGTCTAATTATTTATATCCACCGGAAATTAATAAAGATAATTTTATGGATTTTTTTAATCTCTATAAAAATTTAATTATTAGATATCAAAATAATTTTATTAATAATAAAAAAAAAAGAGAACAATTTAAAAACATTGTTTTATATTTATACAAAAGAAACAAACTTTATTATAAATATAAAAAAACAAAAATTAATTTAAATAAATTTGATATATATATGTTTGGTATAGTGTTATTTGATTTATTAATTAAGTATAATTTATTTAATAAATTAGGATTAAATAATTACGAATATAATTTAATTCTATCATTCATTAAAAATTTAATTAATTTTGATATTGATAAAAGATATTCTGTAAAAAAAGCAAAAAATGAATATTATAAAATAAAAAAAACTCTTAAATAAATAATTTAAGTTTTTATAAAAAAAATCCACCCCCTGTGAGGATTGAACTCACAACCTCTGGCTTAGAAGGCCAGCGCTCTATCCAATTGAGCTAAGGGGGCATATAATATAATAATATTACTCTAATTAATATAATATAATAATAATACTCTAATTAATATAATAATATTACTATTATTAACCAAGAAAATCGTCTGCGTAATATTTTACTATTTTGTACTATCCTTACTATAAAAAGTGGTTATAGTACAAAATATTTTTTAAATATATATGCGATAAACCCGCAAGTCATTTTTATTTGCTGGATGTTAGTTATACAACTAACACAGTTTAATTCAATT
>CERI01014448.1_pt1 | contig 15538 bp, 13 predicted proteins | sample 350261 | NCBI WGS metagenome assembly CERI01 (sample SAMEA2620979, study PRJEB7988) | marine metagenome | isolation source: saline water (ENVO:00002010), including
TTATGGAAAAACATATTTAAATGAAGGGTTAATGGTAATAAATGAAACATTGGTTGAACATGTATTTAACGAATATATTAAAACTAATTATTCAAAATTAGTATCAGAAGTTTGGCAAGAACTTCTAAAAAACCTTGGGGAAGAATTAATAACAGTAGGTTGGTGGCCAAAAGAATATTCAGAAGAAGATCTTGTTGGTCTCGATCAACATCATAAAGACAACATTACTAGTATCACACGTAAATTCCCCGCTGCTTTATTCTATGAAGCACAAAATACAATAGTATGTAAAAAATATATAAAAGCAATGTCAGATCAAGCAAAAGTAGACGTAGAAAAACTTGCCCGGCGCTATAGGCCAGAATCAGACGCAGAAGAAGCAGGAGAAAAAGCAGAAAAACGCGCAGAAAAAGACGCAGAAAAATTAGTAGATAAATTGGCGAAGGAAACGGTGAATAAATTGAAGGTGGTCGCGGTGAGCGGCGCAACCGCTACGCCACATCCATATCATTCTTTAAATCCAGCTGCTGCTCACCCCCCACTATTTAATGGAGACGGTACTATAAATAACGATATCTTAGTATGCCGCGACCCCCAAGAAGGACCTAGACAATATAAAGCTGTCAATAATTGTGGGCAGAAAGGATTGTATAAATCACAACCAAATGGTAGTTGGAAATTAAAAAGTGTTATGAACCCTATATATAATACAGGTGGCGATCATCTATTAAACATTTTTAATAAGATGGTAGAAAATGTTCAACCTGCTACACAAACAATTATTTTTGCTATATGTGAAGCAGCAGGTTTAGTAAATAAGGATATTCCAAAAAATATAAAAGGATATGCGCACTCACAAATTTTTATTGATACTAAAGATCAAAAAACCGGTGGTTCATCGGGTATGATGGCATTTGTTGTTTATTCAAAAAACCAATTAGATAAAAGTGGCATGTGGCGTTTAAGGGATAATCTGCCAAAAAGTTTTAAAGAAGATAAAGCCAATCCCGTCCCAAATGATCCTGTTACATTTCATAAACTTTTTACTAGAAGTGAATCAGAATTAACATTAGATAATAATCTAACACCATCATTTGATTTAAAAGTTGAACCTAAAGAGTTTGGAAGTGACGAAAAAATATATACTTCATTACATGATATTGACATTTTTAAATTTGATAATAATTTATATATTAATATACATGGATCATCATCGGGTATAGGAGGAATAATAACTGATGTAACAAATTTAATAACAAATATTAATCAAAATAATCCAGATTATAATATTTTTATCGTTGGTGATTTTAATTTATCTGAATCAAAATCCAAAAAAAATTACGAAACTAATAAAAATGATTTTACTGAATTATTTCCCCTTTCGAATATATTTGGATATAAAATATATAAAAATAGAAGTGGAAATATGGCATACAATAATCAATTATATAAATATGGTATAGTTTTTGAAGTAGATACTTATTGGATAGGTGTAATGCTAAAACAACTTTCGGGTGGCCGACGACGTATTAAATGCTCTGGTAAACAAAAGAGACGCTCGTGTAGACGTTCTAAGAGATGTTCTTGGGTTAAAAAGAGCAAACGTGGAAGCCGTGGACATTGCCGCAAACGTGGTTCAAATAGACGTTCTAAGAGTAGAACCAGAAGACGTTCCAAGAGCAGATCCAGAAGACGTTCCAAGAGCAGATCCAGAAGACGTTCCAAGAGTAGAACAAGAAGACGTTCTAAAAATAGATCACGCAGAAGATAAATAAAAATAAATAATGAATCTTATAAAATAATTAATTTTAAAAATATATAATTTGTAAAAAAATTTATAAATTATCTATGTCATAATCCTCATCCTCGTCATCATCTGACTCATTATCAATTTCCATTTCCATTACTTCTCCCTGCGTAAAATATTCTGTATTTTCTTCTGTCTTTTTCTCACCAATAAGAATATCTAATGATGGTTCTATAGAACGTAAATATTCCCATTCATCAGTAGTATATTTACCAATAATATCTACCTTATCATTTTCATAATCACGTCTACTTACCAAAATAAGGTCATTTTCATTTACCCATATTCTTTTTTTTTTCATACTCCCGCACAATATTCCCAATACTTTACTACCATTATCCATTGTTAATTGAAACCTACAAGCACCACATACTTTAGTAACAATAGCATAATTTTGTTCACTATCTTTTAATATAGTATTTCTAACTTCGTGACCATAATTTTTTTTATTACTACGGAATTTTTTTCCACCAGCACCTTTATTTTTAGGCATTATATAATATCGTTATATTTAAGTCTTAAGTCAAAAAAAAAATTATGATTATAATTAAAGGAATGAATTTAAATTTCGGGATAATTAATTTTGCGAAAATAGCAAAAGCAAAGATATATATAGGAAAATTAATAAATAATAAACTATTTAACTATTCATTTTATTTGGACTCAATATTAAAAAGAATAGAGACCTCTAAAGTAGATAAGATTATATCTATTAATAATTATTTATATTATATTGATTATCTCTCTATTATAGAAAATTTAATATCTGAATCTCATAAAAGTCATAAGATAAGTGAAAAATTAACTAATCTAATAGAAATAAGGAAAAAAATAATATTCTTAATAGGTTCGGTTGGTATGTATAGTATTAACCATATTATTGATTTTTTTATTAAAAATAATAAAAGGATAACCGATGATCCATGTATATCGTTCTATAATAGAACATTCAGTCCATATATAGTAAAATATGAAGAGCTTAAAAAGAATGATAAATTATTCTATTTTGATCAAAGTATTGATAGTTGTTCAGAACATATATTTGTAAAAATAAATGGTTTAATACTAAATATTGAATATTATGATATAAAATTGACAATCCAAGGTTATTTTAATAATGATAATTTTCATTTATATCGTAATCATACATGGATACGGGATAATGTATCTAAAATAGATATACTTTTCAAAAAACAACTGGGAACATATAAACAAAAATTTATAAAACAATTACCATTAAGAGATATTGTATTATATAATGAAACTAATTTATTAGATAAATATACAAATTATGGTAATATTTATAAAAAAAATAGGCCAAAAAGTTTAATACAACTTATTAAAGAGGTTTTAAATGATACACCATTTAATCAGAGGGAAACAATTATATCTTTTTTACTTGAGTCTAATGGTTATGATGCTAAATATTTTTCATATATATTATTAGATATAATATCTAATGGTGAATCTATATATTTGACATTAATATTTAGGTCGTTACATATATCATTACAAAAAATAATAAAAGATACATTTAATAGTTCTACAAAAGGGGATATAAATGAGGATAATTTAAGTTATGAAAAGAGAATACATTTATCAAAAGCCCATCCAAAATTTAAGGCAAAAGTATTTGAAAAATTAAAAGAGATAAATAATAAATCAAATGATACTAATACAAAAGCGATACAATATATAGATGGTTTCTTAAAGATACCATTTGGAACATATAAAGAAAACAATTTTACAAATGTATTTAATATTTTTATTGATAATTATAATAATTTTAAGAGGAGTGTCTATAATAATCAAGATTCACATTATGATTATATTAAGGAAGCACTAATAGAAAATAATATTAATATACAAAAGGTTTCTCATTTTTTTAAAACTATAAATAGTCAAGAGTCAAAGGAATATTTATATAATTTGGGTCATATTCAATATAGTGATTTCTATAATCAAATGAGTAGACATAAAACGGATATTATTAAAAAAGCATTAATAAAATACAATTTTTCTATTAATGGAAAAAAAGAATTATTAATCCAACGTTTATATAAAAATAGATTAATGTATAATGATCTACCATTAGAATATAGTCAAACAGGAGATATATATAGAGAATACCGATTATTAAAAGATAAATGGAATTTAATAGTTGGAGAATATCAAAGTTATATTCAATTTGTAAATGAAACATTGGATAAAACAGTATATGGAATGAAAGACGCCAAATCACAATTAAAACGTATCATTGCCCAATGGATAAATGGCAAAAATGATGGGTATTGTTTTGGTTTAGAAGGTCCACCTGGAACAGGTAAAACTACTCTTGCTAAAAAAGGTATAGCAAAATGTCTACAAGACGAAAAAGGAGACGACCGACCATTTGTATTTATACCATTGGGTGGTAGTAGTAATGGATCTACATTAGAGGGTCATAATTATACATATGTTGGATCTACATGGGGTCGTATTTTGGATGGTATAATGATGTCTAAATGTATGAATCCAATTATATATATAGATGAATTGGATAAAATAAGTAGGACTGAACATGGTAAAGAATTAGTTGGTATACTTATACATTTGACTGATCCATCACAGAATAATGAATTTATGGATAAATATTTTTCTGGAATACATATAGATCTATCAAAATGTCTATTTATATTTTCATATAATGATCCATCATTAATAGATAAAATATTATTGGATCGTATTCATCGTATACAAACAAAAGTATTACATAAAATAGATAAATTGGAGATTATTAAAAATTATTTATTAGATGATATACTTGATACTATTGGCTATAATAAAGAGGACTTTATATTTAATGATGATATTATAGAATATATAATTGATAATTATACACTGGAACCCGGTGTCCGAAAATTAAAAGAAAAATGTTTTGATATATTCCGTGAAATAAATTTAAAGCATTTAAGTGGAGAAATTAATGATTTTCCAGTAAATATAGATCATAAAATGGTAGATAATATATTGGATGTTAATAATAAATTACAAATAAAAAAAATAGATTATAATCCTAAAGTAGGTATAGTTAATGGACTTTTCGCTACTGGTAGTGGCCATGGTGGAATAATAAATGTAGAAGCTGTTTATACATATTCTGAGACGAAAATGTCTATGGAATTAACGGGACAACAAGGAGACGTTATGAAAGAAAGTATGAAAGTGGCTAAGAGTATAGCTTGGAATAAATTATCGGATTCCGAAAGATCCCGTATTTTAGCTAAAGAAAAGTTTGGTATTCATGTCCATTGTCCAGAGGGTGCTACACCGAAGGATGGACCAAGTGCTGGAGGTATAATAACTATTGCTCTTATATCATTATTATCTAATAGGGAAGTAAGAAATGATTTTGCTATGACGGGTGAGATAGATTTACAGGGAAATATATTAGAAATAGGTGGATTAGAATCTAAAATAATAGGTGCTACTAAACATGGTGTATTTAATATAATATGTCCAAAGAGTAATAGCCATGATATAGATAAGATAAAATCTGAATCTACTTTATTTAATCAGTTTCCAATTAATATATATATGGTGGATCATATAGATGAAGCTATTAAACTCTTATTTATTAATCCAACTAATAATAAAATTTGATTATTTATTATTTTTAATATAATATTTAGATATGTCTATAGAGTTACTGGAAGTAGTTACACGAAAACAGTGTTGTATTTGTAACAATGAAGAAATTACATATAAATGTATTCAGTGTAATGATGGATATCTTTGTAATAATTGTAGAATATCTTGTTTGGAGGCAGATGTTCTAAATAGATGTCCAGTTTGTAGAAAGAATGAACCATGGTGTAATAGTATTGTGGAACCAATTACTATTCAACCACAGACATATAGGTGTATTGTTACTGATAAATTTCAACGTGATATACTATATGGTTTAAATACCGTTTTAAAAATAACACTATTTATGGTGGTTTCATTTATTATAGGTGGTATTTACCATCTTATATATAACAATTGTATGATTTGTTTTAATACTACAATTGGTATATTAGCTAATATATTTATAGGGGCAATTATTATATTGATTTCATATTGTTTATTTATATGTTTAGGCATCTGTTGTATTTCATGTTTCACAATTGCGAGCCCTGTAAATAATAGATGATAAAAATAAATAAAAATTTGAATTAACTATTCCTTTTTTTTATAGATATGTCTAAGTTAACATTATCTGATATACAGAATGATAAACAATATTTATATTCAGGAACTACCCAAAATATAAATAAGTGGCTAAATAAACGAAAAGATATAGATACATCTATGTTATCAGAAAAACAACAATTTGCCTTTGACCGATATTTGGATGGTGATAATATTTTTATTACTGGACCAGGTGGATGTGGTAAAACAAAGTTAATTAAATTAATTGTAGATCATGCTAAACTAAATAAAAAACGTGTAAAAGTTTGTGCTATGACTGGTTGTGCGGCTGTTCTATTAGAATGTGGAGCAAAAACATTTCATTCGTGGGCTGGTTTTGGATTAGCAAATGAAGATGAAGAAAGGATAATTGAGAAAATAATGAATAGTCCAATGAAAAAGAAAAATTGGTATACTACTGATATTTTGATTATTGATGAAGTAAGTATGATGTCAAATAAACTATTTAATATATTTTATACAGTTTCTAAAAAAGTAAGAAAATCAATTAAGGTATTTGGTGGTATACAAGTGATATTTTCAGGGGATTTCTATCAATTACCGCCAATTGATGATGATTTCTGTTTTACAAGTGATTATTGGCATGGATGTTTTCATGAACAGATTATTTTAGATAAAATTTTTAGACAAGATGATCCAATTTGGGTTAAAATACTTAATCAAATTAGACAGGGATATATGACTAAAAAGTCATTTAATAGAATTCATGAACAGTTAGATAGGAAACTACCATTAGATTATACTCCAACCCGCATAATGCCAAGAAGATTTTCAGTTGATCAAATTAATACACGTGAATTAAAAAAGATAGATAAACCAATAGTAAAATTTAAGATAAAAGGTATTGATATAGATAGCCTAAGTGATAAGGATAAGAAAATGGCCGGTTCTTTTTCAGAGCAACAAAAGAGAGTTGAATATGATAATTTAAAATCAAATATGGTATGTTTAGAGGAATTGGAATTAAAAATTGGTGCTCAAGTATTATGTATTTGTAATTTAGATATGGATAATGAAAATCAGATTTGTAATGGTTCACAGGGTATTGTGATAGATTTTAAAGAAGATGGCCCACTTGTAAAATTTAATAATGGTGAAGTAAGAACAATAGAATACCATTCTTGGAAAAGTGAAACTATTCCAGATATAGGTATACAGCAAATTCCACTTATATTATCATGGGCAATTACGATTCATCGGGCTCAAGGTATTACATTAGAAATGGCTGAATTAGATATAGGTGACAATATATTTGAAAAAGGTCAAACATATGTAGCATTATCCAGAATTAAGAGTATTGATGGTGTATATTTAACACATTTTAATCCGAGTAAAATACAAATAGATACGCGTGTAAAAGATTTTTACGAGAGGATTAAAAATTAAAGGTTAAAATAAAATAAATTAAAGATTAAAATAAAATAAATTAAAAAGTATTATTTTAAAATTTGAAATAATTATTTTTTATTATTTTTACAAGTTTACATGTTTACAAAAAATAAGGTCATCAATGTTTTAGGAGTTAAAAAACAAACTAATCAATGTTGTATTTGTTATGAAAATAAGATAAATACATTACATTGTAAGAGATGTAATACTGGAATTATTTGTGATAATTGTGTGGTCAATTTAATAGAAAATGGAATGTATGACAATTGCCCAGTATGTAGAAAAGATAATCCATGGATAGTAAAAGGAAGACCTATACAATTACCAATATCTGATAATATAGCAATTATAGATAACAATATAGCAATTGGTGATAATAATATAGTAATTGGTGATAATAATATAGTAACGAATAATAGGTGTAAATGTAATTTTAGTTTTAATATAGATAATTATGTCAATGATAGATTTAAACAATGTATATATAAATTTATACGAGTAATATCATTTTTGTGCCTATTCTTTGTGGTTGGTTTAATATATAAAAGTTCAAATAATGAATGTATATTTGATTGTCATAATTCTCTTGCTTTAAATATATTTTTAATTATATTTTATGGTGCGGCAACATTAACTGTTATCATGTGTTGTATATTATTGATAATTATTATAATAGCTGCTTTATCAAAATTTTGTTGTAAAAAATAAATATATTTAAAAAATATTTTTTATATGGTATATATATGGATAAAGTATATGAACTACTTGATAATACTAAAAAAAATGTAAATGATCATTGGTTAATTAGTAATAATCATCTATTACAAAACAATGATACATATTTTACACATCTAAATAGATCATGGGGATATGCCCTGACATTATTTATTGGATCAAATAAGGCAATTATACATGGTTTATTTCCATGTTTTTATATGACCTCAACAACTGATTTATCTGAAAGTTTATATAATGAATTAAAATCAGATAAAAATAATTAAATTTGATATAAATTTTTTTTATTAAAATAAACATGAATCCGTGTGCTTATCTTAATAAATTAGAAAAGGAAAAAATAGAATTATATAAAGAACGGGAGCAAATTGATAAAAAAATATATGAAAAGGGTAAATTAATTGAAATATATAGAAAAAAAATATATTTATCATGTCAACATAAATGGGTATTAGATAGTGATTATGCTAGTCCATACAATGATAAGGAATATTATTGTAGTATTTGTAAATTATATAAGGATCACGAGTTAGAGACTATTCGCTATACAATGATGATGAATCCAAAAAAATAATATTATTTTAAAACAAGAATATTATTTTAAAACAAGAATATTATTTTAAAACAAGAATATTTTAAATTATAAAATAGATTAAAAGGTTTTTATAAATAAATGGATGATTATATATTTATAAATAAAGATGATTTTATTTTTTTAGATCATAATTATGGTGAATGTTGTAAAAATATAGTAGATAAAGATACTATTAATTTTATATATCCATATCATGATTTTATATCGGATTTGTTAGATGATAATAGTTTAAAGGAGGTTTTTAATCAATGTAAAATAGATTTTAAGAGATCAAATGTTTATTTAAATAAAGAAAAAATTACATTTAATCAATTTTTGAGATATATTAAGAGTAAATATGATTTTAAGGGTATAAAAAAATCATTAGTATTTATATCTCAGTCATTATATGGAAAAATTGTAACAGAAATAGGTTTGGGACTATGTCCTGATTTTATAGGTGAATTAGATAGGGAACAGAAGGGTATATATTTTAATATTAATAATGATATGTTTAAGGCTGAAAAGATATTAAGAATATTTGGTATTAATAGTGATGGAAATTGTTATACAATAAAGAAGATAAAGATTACCTTATATTGTAATATAATTATAGATGAATTTATTAATATTGATATAGAGACAGTATGATTATATTATAGTCTTTATTATAGAAATAATATAATTATATTATAGTCTTTATTATAGAAATAATATAATTATTTTTTAAAAATAAATTAGATTTCTATTATATTTTCTATATAATATTAATGTTAATACATGAAATACCAGATGATATGATTATATATATAGTTTCGTTTATAAAGGATACACCTAATTATATAAATTGTAGATCTCTAAATAGAATGTTCAGAAAATTATTTTATTTAGGTTTAATATTCCATAATAATATTTTAAAAGCGTCAATTTCTTTTAAACATGGAATGAGACATGGTAAATATATAACGTATGAGAATAATAATATTAAATCTATTAGAAATTATAATATGGATAAATTATATGGAAAATGTTGTTATTATTATGAAAATATGCCAATTATATTAATAAATTATAAAAATAATATACGACATGGTTTAAAAATAGATATGTTTGAAAATGGAGAGGTAAAATTAAAGGAAAATTATTTTTATGGATTATATCATGGAAAACAATATTTATTTTTTGATAATAAAAAATTACAAATGGTAAATAATTATTATATGGGAGTTTTAAATGGTTTACAAAAAGAATATTATATTAATGGAAAATTAAGAAATAATAAATTTTATAAAGATGGACTATTACATAAAAAACAATATTATTATACTGGTGATGGTAAACTATTAAATTTTTCTACATATAATAGTAATAAATTAAATGGTCGTTCTGTTTGGTATTATCCAAATGGAACAAAAGGATATGTAGGTATATATAAAGATGATTTATTACATGGGCGTTCTATACGTTTTTGGGAAAATGGTAATATAAAAGGTATAAATAATTATAGAAATGGATTATATAGTGGTTTACAGGTTGAATATGATATATATGAAAATGTAAAAGATATGAGTTATTATTATTGTGGAATAAGGAATGGATTTCAAATTAAATTTAGTGATAATATTTTAGATAGTATATATTATTATAGTAATGATGAATTAATATTAGAAAGACATTTTAATAATTTAATGGTTGATTTATAGATGATAATTTTAAAAATACAGAAGGTAATATTATATTATTTATATGTATGGAATTGCCAAATGAGTTAATATCAAAAATAAATGATTATTTGGAATTAAAAAATAAACATATGTTCTGTTTAACAAATAAAGATATATTTAATGAATGTATAGAGTCAACATATGATGAAAAGATACAATTAAATAAATTAAAATGTCATTTCAAATTATTTAAGGAGAAATTAATGATAAAACAAATTATAACTTTTATACAAACAAGTGTAATAGATCAATTATTAGTGGATACAAATAATAATATAAATAATGGTTATTTATAAAATTAATAATATAAATAATGGTGATTTAAAGAATTAAATTTCTATTTCTATTTTTATTAATAATTTAATACCATTTAATAAAAAAATCTTTTTAATATATATAAAAATGGCAAAGCGTTCTGGAAAAAAACGTTCGGCTAAAAAGCGTTCTCCTTGTAATTCTCATAGAAAATTAAGAACTTGTCCTAAGAAAAAGTGTAGTTGGGTAAAATCAAGAAAAAATAGCAATGGTAAAAAAGTAAGTGGCCATTGTAAGGGTAAGAGAAAATCATCTAATAATAGAAAGAAGTCCCCTTGCAAAGGGAAAAAGAGTTCTCCATGCAAACGTTCAAAAAAATGTAATTGGACAAAATCACATAAAGGTAGAAATGGTGTCCAAATTAAAGGATTTTGTAAAAAGAACCCCGTTTTTACACAACCTCGTGTAAATAGAATGATCATTGATGATGATTCAAGTTCAAGCTCAAGTTCAAGCTCTGGCTCAAACTTAGGTTCGAGTTTGAATTTACCATCAGCACCAAATATTGGGTCATCTAATGGATCTACTCCAGCAATGAGTTTAAATTCATTACCTGGAAGTGCTGGACAAATGATGGTTAATAACTCAGGTGCTGCTATGGGAAATCCTCAAATTATGCCACAAAATAATTTTGGGGATTTAATCCAATTAAAAGCTTTAAGTCAATTATTTAGTAATAATTAATTAATTTATATTTTTAATTACAATATAGTTATTATATATTTAAAAGGAATAATTAAAATATATAATATAATGGATACATATGATGATTTTTATGACAATGATCCATCAGGTAATAGTTTTTTGAATAATGATAATAATATTAATGATGATAATATTAATGGTTTTGATAATGATTATAATAATAATATGTTTATGCCATATAATGGGGATACATATGATGATTGTTCAACAAATTTAACCGAATTAGATAAACATAATGATATATCTGGTAATTATAATTTACAGCATGGTATTAATATTGGTATTAAAACCGAATTTGATAAATATTCCTTTTTTTTAAATAATAATCAAAACCTATATAGGGAAATAGATAATAAATTCAGACGATTAAAAGATACAATATTAGAATCATTTAAGGATACTGATATATTTATAGATTCGTTAGAATTAAAAGATACAGGATGTAATCCATTAGACTATAGATCATTATTAAATCAAAATTTGATTAAAGATATTAATCATAATGAACTTTATAAAGAATTAGGTATTGATTATACTGAATTTAGTCAGAAATTAGATAATATAAAATCAGGAATGTGTAATAATTTTGAAAAATTACAGGAATATTCTAAAATAATTGATAATAAAATTCAAAATTTAGATAAGGATAGTATTAAATTATTAGGTTTAATAGATTTATTTAAAGATATAGAAGATAATGATTATAAAAGTAAATTTAGAGAATGTATATTAGAAGGTGCCGAAAAAATTTATATGGATACCTATCTTAAAACAGATATTATTGAATATAAAAAATGTATACAAAAACATCTTCTATACCTTCGTCTTACACATAAGATTTCTGGTGGAAAATTAAATCCATTGTGTCCATTATGTCTTACAAATGAAATAGATATAACATATATTTCATGTGGACATACATCATGTAGAGATTGTTTTAATAGTACTAATAAAAAAACATGTAGTATATGTAGATCGGATATTAATAGTATAATCAATTTATATATTATATAAAATATATGACTAATAGATTTATATTAAAATGTTAAATAAGTATCAAGTATAAATGTTTTTTTTTCTGCCGTTCCATAATTTTTTATATCCTTATTACTATTTCCGATATATTTAATTATTTTACAAAAATTATTAATTTCATCATCATTTAAATTATTTAATAGGACTTTCATATTACTGCTTTTTTGAAAAAGATCAAGAATATCTTGTCTGAAATATTTATTACATATTTTTGATTCTATTGATTCATTTTTATTAATTAAAATTTTGCCTATTACAGTTTTAATATGTTTAATACCATCCACTATTTTTCTATAATAGTCTATATCTTCTATATATTTATTCACATCATCTATATTATTTAATTCTAATTCTACAAAATGACTTAGTCTTTTAAATTCATATTGACTAATATTAGAAATAACCAATTGTATTTGCTCCATTTTCTTTTTTGATACTTTTTTAGTAGCTGTTGAATTTAAATCACTATTTATTCTGGACTGTTCTTCTATTTTACTTTGAGCATCTTTTATTGATTTTTCAAATTCCTCCATTACTTTTTTAACATCTATTATTTGTGGTTTTACATAATTATCTTTTAATAATTTTATCATTTCTGTTTTATGATCTTTTGGTTTAATTAATGAGAAATATACATTATAATCATCTTTATATAAATAAATTGTATTATCCCTTTTTTCAGAATATCCATGATTATTATCATAATAAAATAAATCATCTTGATGATGTAGAACTACAATATTATAATCTAAAATAGAACATAATGAAACTATTTCAACAATACCAGCTGGAGTATTGGGATAACATGGTCCATTATTATATATATAATTAGGGTATGTATCAAACTCTAAAATAAGCTTATATAAATTATTATTTGTATTATTTATCTTAAAATCTAAATTAATTATCATAGCATAATATGCTAATAAACGTAATTTATATTGTTCTGTAATTATATCACTGTCTATAGATGTCCAATTATCAAAAATATTGTTTAAGTATGTATCTATATATTCATCATCCATAATATTAAAACAAATATTCTCATATTTTGACCTCTCTATATTTTCTTCATTTTCTTCTAATATAGTTTTATATTCTTGGCAAACAGATATTACTAATTCTTTAAATGGAATTACCATACCATTTACATTAACTAACCTATTTACTATATTATATTTATTCCATATAGATAATGATTTAATTGTTTCCTTCTCTATTAATGTTTCACCATATTCATTATAATATAATGAATTTAATATGGAATAATACAAACTATCAAAATTATTATTTAAACCAATTAATTTAAATTCCTCTTTTTTATATAGTATATTACAATAATATAAATTATGATCTATACATCTTTTAACTTTTTTAGATAAAAATGATTTAAGGCTTTCATCATAATTTTTAATTTTCTCTAAAAATTTAGAAAGTGCCTTTTTATTATATATTTTAAATTCAAACAAGAAGTCAAAACAACACTGAATATCTAAATTTTTCATTACAGGACGTTGTCTAAATAATTCATCTAAATCTTTATCATTATAATCTAAACTATCTAATATAGATATATCCCAAATATTAATTATTTTTTTAATTTCTTCATCTAATGGATATAATAATTCATTATCGCCATATTCATTATATTTTTGAATTAAATATTTACCATTATGTTTACCATTTTCTTTCATATATTGATAATCTTCTAAAAATTTGTTATCACTCATATTAATATAAAATAAATTCTATAATTATTTTAGACTTGGATCTATTTTATATTTTAAATAATTTTAAAAATAATTTTGGCTTTTTATATTTTATTCTATTTATTTTTTTATAAATATTTTGGGAATTATAATAACGTTATCATTATCTACTAATGGCATTATTTCTATATAATCATTAAATTTTATTTTATTATCACCAGGTATATTTTTATCTTTTATATATATTTCACTTATTTTTATATTAAGTGTTCTCTCTATAATACCTTTTATATGGTCACATTTCATTTCTTTACTTACTTTTATTTTTATACTATCCCATATTGTATGATTTTCAGGAACACATTTAGTTGATGACATATATAATGGGTGGTATTCTGTTGATTTATTTTTATATGGTTGTATTAACTGTGTCTTTATACTATTATTTTTATAATTATATATATTAAGCTCCTCTTCATATACAAGTGACCTGTGTAAATCAATAATAGCAATTAGACTATCAATTCCAAAAATATCAAAATTATATTTATTTTGTATATTATAATTAATTTCTCTGAAAAATATTAATGAATTAATTATATTCTCTTCTAATATACTAAATTTATAATTTGTATCATAATTACTTACATCTATATCAATATCTATATACTCTTCCTTCTTAATCGTTTTTAATTTATTATAATCTATTTTAATTTTATATAAATCAGATAATTGATGAATAAAATACATATGTTTTTCATTTTTAGTATTAAATGTTATTGGTAATGGCATTCTACGTGGTATATTCCAATTCTCTGTATCAGCCAATAATTTTTCTATATTAGTATTGAATAATTTATTAAAAATAGATACGGCAAATATATGAAAATTATCATCATCAGGTGAAATATTTTTAATAGACTGTATTATCTTTTTTGACCATATTTCACATTGTTCATGTTTATATGGAAAATGCTCTATTTGACAATCTGGATATTCATAATTTTCTAATTTATTAGTAATTATATCAGTTTTATCCCGTATCATATATTCTATACTATAACCATTACTATTAGTATGGACACTTATTAAATTATTTTTATATACAATACTATCATTTATATATTTATCCATATTACACTCATTAAATACTATTTTACTTATTTTTTCTGGTTTATTACTTGATAAAATGAAATAATGTTTAATTTTGTTAAATAATGGCATGTTATAATACATATTAATAATTTCATAATTTATTACTGGAATGTCACTCCACATATATTCCATAAAATTATATTTTATAGGTTCTAAT
>CERI01025768.1_pt1 | contig 15535 bp, 18 predicted proteins | sample 350261 | NCBI WGS metagenome assembly CERI01 (sample SAMEA2620979, study PRJEB7988) | marine metagenome | isolation source: saline water (ENVO:00002010), including
TTTGTTTTAATATTATTCAATAACAAAGTCACGACAATCAATTACCCTCCCCCAATAAAATGTATTATCTCAATTTCGTCACCATTCTTGATGATTTCGTTCTTATATATTTCTGGAAATATAATTTCTAAATTTTTTTCAATAGCAATTTTCTTTACATCGAATCCTAAATGAGCTATTAAATCCTCTATAGAAGATTGATCATTTATTTCTGTAACTTTTCCATTGAGATTTATTTTAATTTTTGTCACTATTTTTATAGTTAATGATAATTATACAATTTTCCATCTTTAAAGCAACTTTTACTGTAGGGAAATGGTGTTATTTAAAATATTCTTATTATTTAATAAATTAAGTTTGAAACTATATTATCAATATATATTAAAAAATAATATTAAGCAATTTATTTTCATCACTTTACTATTGATTTCAATAATTTTGCTTACTAGGTCATCTTCATTTTTAGAATTTATTACAGAAAAGGGGGTTGGTTTACTAGATTTTTTCTCTTTGTTTGCATTGATAACTCCTTGGTTACTAACAATAATTATTCCTGCCTCCTTGTTTATTTCGGTTATTATTTGTTTTAATAAGATGATTTTAAATAATGAAATTGCTATTCTAAAAAATGCTGGCCTTAGTAAGTTTAATATTCTTCAACCAGCGATATATCTGGCTATAATATGTTCTATTATTTGTTATATTATATCGTTATATTTAATGCCTATGGCAAACAAGGCTTTAAAAATGAAGAAGCATAACTTTCAATTAAATTATAGTAATATAATGATTTTTCCTGGTGTTTTTGAGAATTTAAATAATGTTACTATCAGCGTTGAAGAAAGGGGGGGGGATATATTGTCAGGAATTTTAATTTATGATGATAGAAATCAGGATTACTCATCAACCATTACCGCAAGTGACGGACTAATAGAGAGAGATTCAAATTCTTTATTAATACATCTAAAAGATGGAACTATACAAAGATTTAATAATAAAACTAATGTAACGGAAATTTTAAGATTCGATAGTTATATAGTCGATTTAAATGATGAGAAGAAGGTTGATGAAAATTTTGTTTGGAAGGCAAGGGAAAGATATTTTGATGAATTATTGAATTATAATCCAAATTTACATCCAAAGCATATTGCTCAATATAAGGTCGAAATTCATAAAAGAATAACTATGCCACTATTTTCTATTATATTAACTCTTATAGCAACTTCAAATTTATTTAATGGCTCATTTAGTAGGAGAGGTAATTTACGAAATATTTTAAAATCTATATTTTTAGCAATTATTTTTCTTATATCATCTATATTTATTTATAATATAATGGAAAAATCCATATCTTTTACTCCTTTAATATATATTAATTTTTTAATATTTTTTATATTATGTTCTTTTTTGATAGCAAAAAATAAAATAGATTGATGATTTTAAAGATTAACCTATACCTAATAAAACAATTTTTTCAGAGATTTTTTATAATCACTTGTTGTATTTCAATTTTAATAATTACTTTTAATTTATTTGATTTGCTTGATGGAGCCGGCGGTGTTCCATTGTCAGTTTCATTTTTTTTGGCTATTTTAAAATTGCCAAACTTTATAAGGGAGATGTTTATTTTTTTCATCATGATTTCTGTGATGGCAACATTTTACTCACTATCTTTAAGTAATGAAATTACGGTGATGCGCTCTTCTGGCCTATCTTTATTTAAAATAATTACACCCATTGCTATATCAATTTTTATTATTGGAATTTTTTTAATAACAATTTTTAATGAAATTGTTATTATTTCAGATAAGAAATATAATAACATTGAAACCGCATTACAAAAAGATAAGAAAGATAATTTTATTTACAGTCCTAAAGGTGGTATTTGGTTTAAACAAAATAATTTTGAAAACATAGAAGGTAAAATTATTTTACGCGCTAGTTCTGCCAATAATCACGACATTATTTTTTATGATACTAAAATTTGGTTTTTTAATTCTGATAATAAGTTCTATCAAAAAATCGATGCAAAGGAATTAAAATTAGAAGGTAATTTCTTGGTAGCAGAAAATGTTATAATTAATGATGATAAACTGATTAATAAGATTGTACAAGATTTTCGTGTCAGAACAGATTTAACTCCAGATTTTATAAGGCAAAAGATTAGTAATAATTTTAGCGATGTAAAATCTTTTTCTATTTTTGAATTAGAAAACTTGATAGATGATATGCGTAATTCTGGCTATTCAACTAGAAAATTCCAAGTTTATCATCATTTTTTACTTTCAAAACCTTTTATATTGGTAGCTATATCTATAATTGCTCTATATTTTACAGTAGTTAATGCCAGGAATAAAAATAATATTATTAATTTTGTCATGGGCACGATATGTAGTTTTTTAATATATATATTAATGTCTATGTGTTATGCTTTTGGGTCATCTGGATTTATGCCATTTTTTGTATCTAGCTGGTTGTTTACTATAATTATTCTTGCTATTTCTGTTTTATTGCTAATAATTAAGGATCATCATTATTTAAATAAAAGTTAATTTTACCATGAAAAATTTATTTTTTATAAAATTCATTTCTATTGTCTTTTTGCTAACTTCTTGCACGGCGAAGAATAGTAATATTGAGGAGGTTAAAAAAAATACTAGTTCTAACATTGATCTACCGAGTTGGGTTTTAGATCCAAAAATTGAGGATGGTATTGCTGCTGTTGGTATCGCAGCTCCAACTAGAGGTGGTCTGAGATTCCAAATTCCAAAAGCTGAGTCCGACGCTAAGGCTAATATTGCAGAAATATTACAATCTGAAATTTCTCGTGTTACAAAAAATGCATTGCGCGAGTCTAAATTAAATGACGTCAATGATGTTGAGGAATTCTTTTCCCAAGCAACAAAAAATGTTGTAAAGAATATAAAAATATCAGGAGCAGAAAGGGTTGATATTTATAAATCTGACGATGGATCATTATTCATAAGAATGGCAATTAGAAAAAATAACTATGCTAAAATTTTGAAAGATAGTCAGGAACTATTTAAGCAGGTGGTCACAAATTCCAATATGAGTCAGAGTAATATTGATAAATCTCAGGATGCTGTGACAGATATGTTTGAGGAGTTAGAAAAAGAAAGAAAACAACAGTAAAATGCAATATCTTTTAAGAGTTATACTCATTATAATATCAATTGCTGTTTTTACTTCTTGTGTGAAGGAGATTAAATCCGGTTCTGCTTCAAATAGAATCTTGAATTCTGAGAAGAATAGCAGTGACGCATTTGATGAATTTTAATTTTTTATTATAAACTTAAATTATTACAACATGTTAAATAAAATTATATCTCTTACTATTTTATTAGTTTCATTGCCTGTTTTTGCTAATGATGAGGTTCCAAAGCCTAACTTGCTAGAGGGTTTGGCTCCTATAATTGTCATTTTTTTTATTTTATATTTCTTTATGATTAGGCCGCAACAGAAAAAAACGAAAGAGAGGGAAAAAATGGTTGATTCTTTAAAGGTTGGTAATTTGGTAGTTACTGATTCTGGTATTTATGGAACTGTTTCTAAAATAAATAGTAAAGAAGGTTTGATTTTATTAGAAGTATCAAAGGGTGTTGTTATTAAAATCAGAAAACAAAATATTGTTGACCTAGGAGAAAAAAATAGCAGTGCATCTAAGTTGAATAAATCTCCAAAAATTGTTAGCAAGTCCGCTAAAGTTAAGAGATAATGTTATATTTCTCTAAATGGAAAATAGCCACAATCATATCAATATGTATTATATCGATATATTTTGCCATACCATCTTTTATTCCGCATCAATATCAAGAATCTAAAATAGCTAAAATATTCATTGGCGACAAAGTTTCATTAGGATTAGATCTTAGGGGAGGATCTCATCTATTGCTTGAAATTGATACCGATTATTACATCAAAGAACAGCTAGAAAATTTACGTTTAGAAATAAAAAGTGAATTAAGAAAAAAAAAATTAAGAGCATTGCCTAGAATATCTAATGATAAAATTATGATTATTGTTAAGGATGATCAATATTTCAAAGATATAAAGAAAATCTCTTATAAAATTAACAACAATATTAATATTGATGAACAAAATAATAGATTAGTAATATATTTTACTGATAATGAGATTTTGCAGATGAAGAAAAAATTAATGTCTCAATCAATTGAAATAGTTAGAAGGAGGATAGATGAGACAGGAACAAAGGAACCTATAATTCAATCTCAAAATATTGATAGAATATTAGTTCAGGTACCAGGAGTAAATAATCCAGAACAGATTAAGAGTATTCTTGGAAAAACTGCTAAAATGACTTTCCATTTAGTAGATGGTGGCATCCAAAATGATAATGTCATTGAGTTATCAAATGATAAAAGCAAGATTTATGATAAAAATGGCAGATCATATGTAATATATAATGAAATTATATTAAGTGGGGATATGTTAGTTGATGCTAATGCTACTTATTATGAAGGTGATCCGGCTGTTTCTTTTAAATTTAACTCAATTGGTTCTAAGAAATTTGCAAAGATTACCAGGGAGAATATTGGCAGCTTATTTGCAATTATTCTTGATAATCAAGTAGTTACGGCACCTAGAATCAATTCTGTTATTAACCAGGGTTTAGGTGTTATTTCAGGCAGTTTTACCATAGAGGAGGCAAAAGAAACTGCCATTATTTTAAGGGCGGGTGCGTTGCCAGCACCATTGTCAATTATTGAAGAAAGAAGTGTTGGACCATCCCTTGGACTTGATTCTATTAAATCAGGCGTTATGTCAATAATTATAGGTTTTATTTTAGTAATATTAATTATGTTAATTATTTATGCTATTTATGGTCTGTTTGCTATATTAGCCTTGATAGTAAATATTTCTATTATTGTATCATTATTGTCATTTATTGGATCATCTCTTACCTTACCAGGTATTGCTGGTATAGTTTTGACTATTGGTATGGCGGTTGATGCTAATGTACTAATCTTTGAAAGAATAAAAGAAGAGATGATAAAAAATAAAAAGAAAATGGTTGCTATTGATAATGGTTTTTCAGAGGCGTTTAGAACTATTATTGATTCTAATATTACCACTTTAATTGTTGCATTATTTTTATATCTTTTAGGAACAGGAACGGTAAAAGGTTTTGCAATTACATTGTCAATTGGTATCTTATCATCAATGTTTTCATCCATTATGTTAACCAGAATGTTAATAACATTTTGGACTAAAAGGCAAGCTAGATTATAGAAATAATAATTTCTATATTTAATTATAATCTACTTTATTATTTCCGTATAGTAACTCTATTGCTCTATCTTTAAATACTGGTTTTCTTCTTATTAGTTTATTTAAAATTTTCTCTGCCTTTTTAAATTTGTTTTGTGCTACAAGTGATTTTGCTAACATAAAATATCCTTCATAATAGTCAGGCCACAATTTGATTAAAATAGTAAAGCGGAATGCCGCTTCACCAAATTCTCCTCTTTTATAATATTTGTTACCTAGTTTAAAGTTGGATTCGGAAAGTTTTTTTGATTTTTTCATCATCAATCTTAAATCAATTATAAATCTATTATAAGATTTTTTAATTGATTTTGATGCATTGCCAATTGGGCTGTCTACTAATTTTTTATTCTTTTCTGATCCATACCCTAGAATCTCCTTAACCTTATTAAAAATCATAAATGAATAAATTTAAATCACTGATTTATTAAAATCTAATATGAATGTTTCTAGTATAATATTTGCTGCAATTTTATCAATTGTTTTTTTTCTGTTATGTTTTTTAGTTAATTTTAGATTGTCATCAATAAATATTCTAGCAGATGAGCTGCTGTATCTTTCATCATGTAATAAAATTTTTATTTTCCCTAGCAAGAATACATCAATATTTGTAGCAAACCTTCTAACAAAGATACTTATTTTACTTTCACTGCCATTAATATGGATTGGCAAGCCAATTACCAATAGTTCAATTTCATTTTGTTTAATATATTCTTGTATTTTAAGAAAATCTTTTTTATTTCCCAATCGGCTAATTGTACCAAATGGATTGCAAATAGTTCTAGAAGGGTCGCAAATTGCCATTCCAATTACTTTAGTTCCTACATCTAATGCTAGGAATCTACTTTCTGGTTGTAAATCCCTTTTTAAATCTGTTATATTATCATATATCATACTAAGTTAGAAACTGATGATAGGACTGTCTGAAATCTTTCTCCTTTAATTAAAACAAAAGTTAATAGGAAAAAAATTTCCCTCATATATTCCAGACAGACCTGCGTCATATAATTAATAAAATTAAATGATTAAACTAGCTAAATTACTTAAAAATAAACAATATTTTATTACAGCAATAGGTACAGATATTGGTAAAACTTATTTTACAACTAATTTATGTCAAACTTTATTAAATAATAATCAAAAAGCAAATATTATTAAACCTGTAATTAGCGGCTTCGAATTTGATAATGATAACGACACATTGTTAATTTTAGAATCTTTAGGATTAGAAAAGAATATTAATAATATTAATAAAGTTTCTCCATTTAGGCTTAAATTGCCATTGTCCCCAAATATAGCAGCTAAAAGGGAGGGAGTAAAGTTTGAATTTAGTAAAATTATTGATTTTTGTTTGGAAAATATTGCTAGAGCAAGAAAAAAAGATGAGTTTTTGTTTATAGAAGGCGCCGGAGGGGTTATGACTCCTATTACTAACAATAAGACCTTTTTAGATTTAATGAAAGAGCTATCAATTCCTGTAATTTTGGTAATTAACAATTATTTAGGATCCATTAGTCATAGTTTGACAGCAATTAAATCTTTGGAGCAGTATAATATTGATCTGGAATACATCATATTGAATTTTAGAAGTGATAATTCTTCAGTAAAACCTTCAGAAATGCTAGAATCTTTAAATAACTTTACTAACAAGCAAATAATTACATTATGAAATTTAGTGATGAGGGTATTATTGTTTCAGGAAAAAAACATGGAGAAGATTCGCTTATAGTTAAAATTCTTTCAAAATCTCATGGCATTTGTAATTCGTTCATTAAAAATTCCATAAATTCTAAAAATTATGCAAAATATCAAATTGGTAACCTAGTTTTTTTTGATTTATATGCTAAAAACGCAAATAGTTTGTCATATGTAAAAACTGAAAATATAGAATCATTTTCTTCTAAACATATATTGGATTTTCCTAGATTTAATATCATTAATTTATTTTGTTTAATAATTTCTAAGAATTTTATGGAACAAGATCCGGATAGTAATTTATTTTCTGAGCTTTTATTTTTTTTAAATTCTTTAAAAGAGGATAATAGATCTGTTGTTTCTAATATCATTAGATTTGAGTTAAAGTTACTTGAAATGTATGGTTATGGTTTAGATTTATCTATTTGTACAGTCACAGGTAGTAAAGATAATTTACATTTTATTTCACCTAAATCTGGTAAAGCTGTTTCTTACAAATCTGGTCAACCATATGAAGATAAGTTATTTTGCATGACTAATTTTTTAAAGAACAATTTATTTTTAGATAACACCATAACAAAAAAAGATCTTCTAGATAGTGCTGATATTATTAAATTTTTTATGAAGAAATACGGATTACTTACTGACTCTATAATTTTATCTAGAAATAATACCATTTCCAAGCTTTAAACTGAGTTTTTTTGTTTAAGGCCGTCGGATATTTTAATTATTTTACAGCAAGAATTGTTTTAAAGATTGGAAGTGGTATTATAATTAGTCAACCGAGTGTTTTTTAATATATATCATTTTTTCTTTAGATTCATAAGTCTTTGTAAGAATTTTATCTATTGCAAATAAAGCGTTGGTTTTTATTTTTTCTGATTTCGGATGCTTTATATAGTTAATAAATTCTTCAGCCATTTCATCAGCACATTCTTCCAAAGTGTCTATTACTGATTGTACAACTTTAAATGATTTTTCGCTTTTTATCTGCTCCTCATCACGAGATAAATCTATCAATTGATCAATAAAATTATAATATTTCATTATTTTATTGTAGATATTTTCTTGCTTATGAGTCGCCATATTATAACTGTTATTATATATTTACCAAAAAGAATTATGAATTATAATAAAAACTCCCTAAAAATTCTAATCTTTAGTTTTTAAAGATTCTTTAATTGCCCGCATCTTCAAAAGAATAATCTTCCTCTTCTTCTTCTCCATCAAAATCATCATCAAAATCATCATCAATATCAGACGATCCTAGGGAAATCATTTTATTTTTAGCTTTTGATATAATTTCTTCTCTAGCTTCATTAATAGGTATATTTTTAATTAAGGAATACTCAGTTGATAACCTTTCTAACGCACTTTCATATATTAATCTCTCGCTATACGATCTATCAGCATCAGAGATATCTCTAGTTAAGTCTCTTAATACTTCTGCTAGCAACTTTATATCACCAGAATTAACTTTATTTTCATATTCCTGAGCTCTTCTACTCCACATGCCTTTTTGTTTTTTAGTACCACTTTGTAATATTAAAAATATTTCATCCATATCGTCCAAACTTATTAAATGGCGCAAATTAACTTTGACAGCTTTTTGATATGGAATAGTTAGTTTCATATTATCTTTTTCAAAGAAAACTACAATGGTTTTTATTTTTTGATTTATAATCGTGTCTTCTTTAATTTTTAGAATTTTCCCTACGCCATGGGTAGGATAAACTACATAATTTCCAGATTTAAATGCTGTTTTTTTTGTACTCAAAGTACTATTTTTTTGCTCCACTATCATTTTGCAATTTAAAATAAAATAAACTAAAATATTATTTTAGCATTAGGATTTAAGAGTTGCAATTTAAAATTATGGATAAAAACTCCTTTTTTAAGTTTAAAATCAAATATTATATAGAAAAATTACTAGATTTCAAATTATTTGATCTTATAGCCCTATCTATTGTAGTTTTATTGATTTTATTAAATATTTTTTTGTATTCTATTAGGCAGGAAGTTGAATACAAAAAAAATGATAAATATGAAAATATAAAAGTTAATTTATCTGAAGATTTTAACTTTTTCCTTAATACTAACCACCAAATCAACTATAAAATAAAAAAAAAGGACACAATTATCAAGATTTTATCTGATATAGGTATTTCTGATAATGCAACTTTTGATATTTTAAAGGCTATGAAGGAAAAAATTAATCCTAAATCAATAGTTGTTGGTCAAAATTTAGATATAAAATATCATATTAAAAGAAGTTATAAAGATATTGTAGATGAAAAAAAAGATTTAGAAGAGTGGCCGGTATTAGATGAGCTAATTGTTAATGTTAATCCAGAAACTCAAATCGTAATTATTAAACAAAATGATGGTTCCTACTCCTCTTTTGAAGCAAAAAAAGAGCTAAATAAGAAGATAGTAAAATATAATTTTGTTATAAATAGCAGTCTTTTTGTTGATGGCAAAAAGGAAGGAGTTCCTAACGGTACCATGATAGATCTAATTAATTTATATAGTTTTGATATTGATTTTCAGCGTGATATTAGATCTGGAAACGAGGTAGAAATATTATTAGAAAGTTTTTATGATCAAGAAGGTGAATTTGCTAAAAATGGCAATATTTTATTTTCTTCTATTACTGTACGTAACAGGCCAATTGAAATTTACTTATTTAATAATAAAAAAAATAATCAATATTTAAATAAAGACGGCAGACCAATTAAAAAACCCCTTTTAAAAACACCAATAAATGGTGCCCGTCTTTCATCGGGGTTTGGTATGAGGCGTCATCCAATTTTAGGATATAATAAAATGCACAAGGGTTTAGATTTTGCAGCACCAACTGGTACTCCAATTTTTGCTGCCGGTAATGGCGCAATTACATACCGCGCTAGGAGAGGTGCTTATGGGAATTTTATTTTAATAAGGCATAATAATGGATATGAGACAGCATATGCTCATTTGAGTAGATTCAATAGAAAGTTTAGAAAAGGTGTTAGGGTTAAACAGGGTGATGTTATAGGCTATGTTGGTACTACAGGTCGTTCTACGGGACCGCACTTACATTATGAAATTAGAAAAAATGGTAAACAAATTGATCCTGGAAGCATAAAAGCCATTATTAGTAAAAAATTACCTAAGAAAGATTTAAAGAAATTCTTTGAGCAAAAAGATCATTTGGATTCACTTAGAGCTATAACGATAAAACAGAGTTTATTTTAAATTTAAGAAATATTCTAAGACGCCTTAAAAATTTTAATTCTGACAAAAATTATACTAATTTTAATGACAAATCAAAAATTACAAATATTATTTCTTGGTTGTGGTAAAATGGGTTCAGCTATTTTAGAAAATTTTTTAGATAAAAATATTAATCCACAAAATATCACTATCGTTGACCCTTTTATAAAAAATAAAATAAAAGACATTAATTATTTTTCTGATATTAACAAAATTCCTCAAAATTATCAGGTAGACTTAGTAATTTTTGCTTTTAAACCACAATCTGCAACTGAAATTTTATCAAATTTTATCAAAAATATTATTTTTACTCAAAATACCATTTTTATTTCTATTTTGGCTGGTAAAAAGATAAGTTTTTTTACTGATTATTTAGGGCAGAATATAAAAATTATTCGAATTATGCCAAATTTACCTATGGCAATTGGTGAGGGAATTTCTGCTTATGTTGCTAGTAAGAATTTATCTCGGTGTGAAATAGATTCAACAATGAATTTGTGGTCAAAAAATTTACAGTTAGAAGAGGGGCAAAAAATTGATATTTTTACTGCAATTGCTGGAAGTGGTCCTGCTTATTTATTTTTATTCGCCAAGGAGTTAATTAACATTGCCAAAAAAAATAGTTTTGATGAAGAGTCGTCAAGAAAAATGGTTACACAGATGCTTTATGGTTCTGCAAAGATGCTTTTAGATGATAATCTTAATATTTCTGAATTAATCAATTCCGTTACTAGCAAGGGCGGTACGACTGAGGCAGGTCTAAAAGAATTTGCAAATGGAGATTTTTCTTCCTTAATAGAAAAAGTTATTAATGCTGCCAAAGATAGGTCAGAAGAGCTGGGAAAATAAACCATAAAATAGGTAGTATAGAAAAATAACCACATTTTCCAAGGTTTTTACAATTTACAACCCAAAATATAAAGTAAATTTTTTATAACCTGCAAATAATGTTGAGGATGAGAAGTGGTATTAATATCTTCTAATTAATTTATTGTGAAATTAAGTATTACCGATATATCAAATCAATCGTTAGGAATTGCCAAAGATGCCCAAAATAATAAAGTATTTGTTAAAAAAGCAGTAATAGGTGATCAAATAGAAGTAAAAATTATAAAAAAGAATAGCAAGTTTACTTTGGCAGAAATAACAAAAATTATCGCTAAAAGTCAATTTAGAAAAGAAGCTGAATGTAAATATTTTGATGATTGTGGCGGTTGTTCAATGCAACACATAGAAGATAATTTTTACCAAAATTTTAAAATACAAAATTTTAAAAATCTTATAGTAAAACATAATATTCCTTATCAAAAAGAGGTAAATTTTACAAAAATTGGGCAAAATTCTCGTAGAAAAGTTAAGTTTCACCTCGATAATAGCAATAACATTTGTTTTTATAAATCACATTCCAAGCATTTGGTTGCAATTAGTAATTGCCTGATGTTAGAGAAGGAAATATCTAATTTTAATTACAAATTACAGGTATTTTTAAATAATTTTGATAAAAATATTATTAAATCCGTCCAAATTTGTTCTTTTGATAATATTTTAGATGTTGTTTTTGAGTTAAAAATTACAAAAACCTCACTTAAATTAGAAGAAAAATTAATTTTATTTGCCAAAAAATATCAAATAAATCTTGGTTTACAGATTAATCAGGAAATTATTCCTCTGATTCAAATTGCTAAACCAAAATTACATATTAATAATTTTTGGCTTGAAGTACCTAATAATATTTTTCTACAAGCTACAAAAAATGGTTTAAAATCAATAATTACCGAGATATCAGAATTTATAGTTAAAATTAAAGCTAAGGAAGTTGCTGATATTTATGCAGGGATTGGATCTTATTCTTTTGGGGTTATTAATGAAACCAAAAATATTACTGCCTTTGAAGGAATAGATGAGATGACGGACTCTATTAATAAAAATGCGAAGAAAAATTTTCTTTCTGATCAATTGCAAGCCTTTACTAGAGATTTGTTTATAAATCCTATTTTGTCTGAAGAATTGCAAAAATATGATTTGATTATTATTAATCCACCTAGAAATGGAGCAGAATCACAAATTAAAGAAATTTCTAAATTACAAAAATCAAACATTACTATAGTTTCCTGCGATTTTAATAGTTTTTTTAGAGATTTATCAATCCTGAGTGATAATGGATTTAAATTAGAAAAGCTAAGTCTAATAGATCAATTTTATTATACCTACCATATTGAGATTGTCGCCCATTTAAGAAAGTAGTAATTAAGAATTAGGCTAGTTTCCTTGTAATATAGTATTGCTGAGCAATAGAAAGTACATTACTAAAAGTCCAATAAATTAGTAATCCAGCAGGGAAGGTGGCAAATACAAAAATCAAAACAAAAGGTAATATTTTCATCATTTTAGCTTGCATTGGGTCAGCTGGTGTTGGGCTTAATTTTTGTTGTAATACCATAGTTAGACCCATTAATATTGGCCAAATTCCAATTTGTAAGAAAAAACCATCCACTGCAAATGGTAATAAACCAAACAAATTAAAAATAGAGGTAGGATCAGCAGCTGATAAATCTTTAATCCATCCATAAAATGGTGCATGCCTCATATCAATTGTGACAAAAAGAACCTTATAAAGTGAGAAAAATACTGGAATTTGAATAATCATAGGAAGGCAGCCGGCAGCTGGATTAACGCCTTCTCTTTTGTATAGCTCCATGATTTGGCGATTCATCTCAACCTTATTATCCTTATTCTGTTCTCTAATTTCAGCTATTCTTGGTTGGAACTTTTTCATACGACCAATAGCGGTAAATGATTTGTGAGCAAGGGGAAACATAGCTAATTTAACTAATAATGTCATAGCTAAAATAGCAAGACCATAATTTTTTAACAAATCACTAAAGAAGCTAAGTATAAAGAAGAAGGGTTTTGTTAGAAAATAATACCAACCAAAATCAACAGCCTTATCAAAAGAGTCAATTCCTAAATTTTTCCCATAAGAGTCAAGTAATGATAGAACTTTGGCGCCAGCAAAGAAATAATGATCAAACGTAACTACGCCGCCATCAATAATTTCAAACTCTTCTGTGATAAAGCTACTATTGTATATATTTTTCTTACCAGATTTTTCATAAGAAAAGTTGCCATTAAATGACATGGTATAATCAGGTATCATAGCAGTGAGCCAATATTTATCAGTGATTCCAAGCCAACCAGAATTAGACTGAAATTCATGATTAACATCATCTTCAAGGTCAGAATAAGAAATTTCATTAAGTAATTTATTAGAAACAGATATAGCTCCTTCATGAAGAATAAAATTATCCAATCCTTCATCTAATAAATTACGGTTAATTCTACCAAAAGAGGCAATTGTTATGTCTTGTTTTGAATTATTTTTGACAGATTTTTCTATTTCAAACATATAATTTTCATCAAGAGATATCTTAATTTGAAACAATATATTGTTAGAATTTTCCCAAGATAATGTGACTGGATTTTTTGGAGTTAAATTATCGTAGTCAGCTTTCCACAATGTTTTGGAGTTTGGCAAATCTAACTTAGAATTGGAGCTTAAAAAACCAAAATCAATAAAAAAATGTTGTTCAGACTCTTTAGGAGAAAGCAATTTTACATTATTACTATTTTGATCTATAGTTTCTTGATATTTGGTTAATTCTAAGTCGTCAAATATAGCTCCTTCTAGTAAAATTGATCCTTTTAAGTTAACATTATTAATATTAATTCTATTAAACTGGTTTACCTTTATTGCATCATCCCTTTTGAGCAATTTTTGATTTTTATTATTATTTACAGATATTGTTTTTGCCTTAGATTTGGCAAGTTTAGTTTTTTGCAATTTTACCTCCTTTTCTCTTTTAGAGATTTCTTGTTTTTCATACGCTTCTATTCTCGGTTTTTCATAAAAGAATGTCCATATAACTAATACTAAAATGGATAGGGTTATGGCTATTAAGGTATTTCTATTTTCTTGCATCTATTTTCTTATGTTGTTTAATTAATTCTATAGTTGGGTAATCAAAGAAAACATTTTATATTATATTTTAATGAGAATAAAGGAAAAATTTCAAGATTTACAAAAAAATAATCAAAAAGCATTAATTAGTTTTGTTGTGGCAGGAGATCCAGATTATGATTTATCTTTAAAGATTATGCATAATTTAGTAGAAAATGGTACTGATATTATTGAAATAGGTTTACCTTTTTTGGATCCAGCAGGAGATGGTCCAATTATTGAAGAAGCTAGTAGAAGAGCTGTTCATAGTGGTGCAACTTTAGAAAAATTATTTCATTTAGCAATAAAATTTCGTCAAAAAGATAAAATAACTCCAATTATATTGATGGGTTACTATAATCCAATCTATCACTTTGGTGATGAAAAATTCTGTAAAAAAGCTAAGGAATCTGGTATTGATGCTCTGCTAATTGTTGATTTACCATTAGAAGAAAGTTCTAAAATAAACAATATAGCTCAAAATAATAAGTTAGATATTATTAATCTTATTAGTCAAAATAGTTCAGAAGAAAGAATTCAAAAAATTTGTCAAAATTCTTCTGGTTTCGTTTATTTAGTCTCAATTTTAGGTATTACAGGTACAAAGGAGGCTGATATTTCAAAAAATATTCCTTTTATAAATCACATTAGAAAAAATAGTGATCTACCAATTGCGCTTGGTTTTGGTATTAAAAATCCAGATATTGCGAGGCAAGTGGTAAAACTAGATATTGATGCTGTTGTTGTTGGATCTTCTCTTGTTGAGATTATAAATAACAATATATTAGATAGAGATAATATTTTAAAAGAAATTTCTGCCAAGGTAAAAGAATTTAAAACTGCAATAAATTAAAATTTTAAAATTATTCTTGCATAGGTTCAAAAAATATGATATAGTTGTAATTTGGTAATTAAATATTAAATTATATAAATGATACAATGGTAAGTACTTTAAAGACTTGTTTAACAGTAGGAGCAGTAGGAGCAGTAAGTACTCTTGCTGGTGCTGGTGCTGGTGTAACTACATATATGGTTAAAAATTTTGTAGATAGTAAAACGAATTACGATGGGTCTAATGAAATATTATCCAAACTTCCCGAATCATCCGAATTATCCGAAGAGGAAAAGAAAAAAAACAATAAAGAATTTTTTCAAAGTTTGGAAGACAACAATGACGAAGTAAAAAGGGATGATAGAGATGCAAAGCTTGCGGCTAAAGTTGTAGGAGGTGTGACAGCAGCGGCAGCAGCGGCAGCGGCATCGTTACTTACTAGTCAAGGT
>CERI01024814.1_pt1 | contig 15532 bp, 16 predicted proteins | sample 350261 | NCBI WGS metagenome assembly CERI01 (sample SAMEA2620979, study PRJEB7988) | marine metagenome | isolation source: saline water (ENVO:00002010), including
CAAATGCTTGTGTTAATATTCTATTATTATTATTTATAGGTCCTGTTAATCCTATATTGTTATTTTTCTTTAATTTATCAATACAACTATTTATCCATCCATTTGTCTTAAATTCAATATCATCTCCACATTGGTAAAAATAATCGCAGTCTCTATCATAAGCATCTTTAAATAATTGGTTCCACATTTTAGTAACATGTCCTTTTGCAATATTACTTATCTTATAAAATATAAATTCTACATTTTTAAATACTTTTGAAAATCTAGTAATCTCTTCTTGATATTCTATTTTTGAAAAAATCCTATCATCACAGTCTATACCAATATAAAATAAATAATTATGTTCCCGATCCATAGTAAATAAAAAAGACTTTAATGTTAAATTAAATAAATAACTATCTTTAATAGATACCCAATTGTCTCGTTTTTTACTTGTTGCTAATACTAATAATGCTATTTTATTTGTATTAATTTCTGTCATATATTATTTATAGTAATAGATAAATATAATATAATATATTTATCTATTTTTTATATATTAATATAAATTTTTATAAATTTATAATGGAACTACTTTATTATTTTTAATTATTTTTCTTGTATTTCGCAGTTTATTATATTCTACTTCTTTCTCTCTCATTTCATGTATAGGTATTTGATTTGATTGTTTAAATTGATGGTCTTGTTGAAATTCTAAAACTGGAGATTTGCTTTTACTTTTACTTTTGCTTTTACTTTTACTTTTACTTTTGCTTTTACTTTTACTTTTGCTTTTGCTTTTGCTTTTACTTTTTCTTTCATTTATCTTTATCTCTCCTAAATCAATTGGATGAACTGTATTATTTTTTTTTTGTTTAGATTTACGTTTTTTAGTAAAAAGTCTACGAACTATTCTTATCATTATTATATATATATATATATATATATATATAATATTATAATAAAATTATATATATAATGGCTAATCTACAACAAGATGATATAGCAGAGGATTATAATGCAGAATGGAATGAGCAACACGAAAAAATACTTGTAGAGTGGGCTGATAAAGCTATATGTTATAGATGGTTACATTCAAAATCTAGAATTAAATATAATACAAAAAATACGTGGTTTACTATCCCAGTTATTATTATGAGTACATTAACTGGAACTGCTAATTTCGCAATAGATCGTATTCCTGAAGAATATAAAGGATGGTATACAGTAGGTGTTGGTTCTATTAATATATTTGCAGGCATTTTAACAACTATTCAACAATTTTTAAAAATCTCAGAACTAAATGAAGCACATAGAACTAGCTCTATTTCGTGGGACAAATTTTACAGAAATATTAAACTAGAATTAGCTAAATCACGTGAAGAACGAATGCCAGCATTTCAAATGCTTAAAATGTCTAAAGAAGAATTTGATAGGTTAATGGAAACTAGCCCTCCTATAACAGAATCTATTATACGTCGTTTTAATACAACATTTTCTGGAGGAGAAGCACGTGTAGGAAAAGAATTAAATGAACGTCAAAAATCATTTAATCAATTATATAAACCAGAAATATGTGATACACTCGAGACAACTGCAAATTTTGTATATCGTGAAACCGCTCAACAGATTGAAAAATCTAAAACAAAGACATTAGCTGATATTGTCAATAGAAATAAAGAATATACTAAAAACTACAATATTGTTAACCAATTTATACAAACATTTAAGACGGAATACAGTAGAGAACCATCACAAGACGAGATTTATGACAATTTATCAAATAAAATAGACAAGATACAAATAGACAAAATTACAGATAATATTAATATTAAAATAGAGGGATAATTAATAACTTTATATAATTCTAACTTACTGTTTTTGCTTAGCTTTAAGATATTGTTTTAAGAAACGATTCTCATGAACTGTTCCTAAAAAATATGTAAAAAAAATTAAAACTATTCCCCAAGATAGAATATATGTAAGTAATTGTATCTTAATGTCAAAAAAACTAATAATATTATTTATTGCTATTAAAACTACACTATAAATTATTAATATTACTATCATATTTGTAAGTGTTATTTTTCTCCCAGCATTAATTAAATTTTCATCTACTTTACTCATTTCTCTATATATCTATAATTATTATATATTAATTATTATATAATATTTATTTTTTTTCTTTAATCAATATAACAGGTTTTTCATTAACTGGTCTATTTTCATTTATATATGAAACAACATCACTTACATCTATATCATCTTTATCTTTAAAATATTGAGATAAAGTTTGTGATAATAATTTACTATTAATTGTTGCTTTAACACGATTCTTTCTACAAAGTAATTTACCATTATTAATATCAAAACATTCTATATCATTTGACTCCATTATTTTAAATAGTATATCACTCAATTCTTGGCGTTTTTTTCTATGTTCGCGAATCTGGCTCTGCATATCTGTAATAGTTTTATTGACCATAACCCATTCTTTAATATTATTAATTAATAAATTGTTATCTGTCATTATTTGTTAAATAAATATATTTATTTCTATTTATATAAGTATAAATAAATATTAATTAATATTATATAAAGACTACGGTGTATCAACCCAGTTTAGATTTTTTGATTTTTCTATAATAATCCGTAATATTAGTTGATTTTTTTTACCGGTTGTTTTACATTTATTTTGACGTAGTTTATGTAGCAATTCTTTGCATGTTAATTTAGACAAAGCTATATAATCTAAATTTTTAGATAAATCTGTTAAAATTATATTATCATTTTGTGTATATTGATTATGCTTATTACAATAAGATTTATTAATATCGTTGAATTCAACACAACCATATTCGTGGCATTTAAAATTGTTTATACAATATTTACATATATTGATATCTCCGATATAATTTGGACTATTTAAAATACTAAATCTCTGCATTTTTTTAATCGATATATATCTATCCATATTATAGTATTTATGATAAGGTAAACTATATGGAGTTATATATCTACAATAAGGACATTTAATCTCATTAGTTTTTAAATATTTATTGTCCATGACTTTAGATACTTGTTGCTGATATACCTCTTGGTATATTGATTCGTAATTAAAACTATGACCACATTCTAAAGTTATATAATTTTTTACTAATGGTTCATTTGATATTAAACAATAAGAAACATCGCTATTGTATACATCTTGGTTTATAATACTCTTAAATATATCTATTTGACTATTCATAAAACTAAAAGTTATTAATATTTATACTTTAGTGATATTATTTTATGTTATTTATATTAATAGATTATATTAATGAGTATTGATATTAAAATATGGGGAAATCATACATGGAATTTTTTACATATATTAGCAGGTAAAATTAATCCAGATAAGTTTTTAAGTGAAAAAAATAATATAATAGATGTAATTAAGAAAATTTGCCGTAACTTACCATGCCCAGAATGTTCGGAACATGCAACTAGTCTTTTAAATCGTGTTGACTTAAATACTATTAATAGTAAATATGATGTAGAATTAATGTTGTTTTATCTACATAATAATGTAAACAAAAAGATTAATTTACCAGTCCAAGACGTTAGTATAATAAATAAATATAAAAATGGTAATTTAATAGTAGCACTCAATAATATATACCAAATTTATACAAAGAATAGCAATAGTCCTAAATTAATGATTCAAAGTTTAAACCGCAAACAATGTATAAATACTATATATAAATATATTATAGATAATACAAATAAATTTATAATATAGCACCTTTTAATTTTAAATTGTCAACTATACTCTGTGTCGTAGCACTTGAATTTTCTTCTTGAATAGGTTGTTCCTCTTTTTCTTCTTCAAATTTAAAATTATTTGCGCATTCATAAACATTACTACTATTAATTTTACATAATGATTTATTTGTAACCTTACTATTATAAATTAATAAATCATTATTAATTTCTTCAATAACAAAACTATAAAAAACACCAAATAAAATTCCTAATATTAATCCTAATAGTATACTATTTATACTACAACACATATTAATCAAAGTAGTAGCAGTATTAACAAGTAATAAAAGTATAAATAATATCAATGTACTATAATTTATTACTCGTTTACTAATAATAGCTTGTAAAAATATATATCCAAATGTATATCCTAATATAGTAGAATTTAAGTATGGAGTTATTAGAATACTTGTTTTTTCGTTGTTTTGTTTAATTTCATATTTAAATGGAAATGGTAACATATTACATAGAGGATACGCATTATCTGATTGTTTTTCCATAGTAATTTTTTGAACAATTATTACTATACACGTTGTAATAAATATACCGAAAAAATACAATGTAGAACGTAAAAATGGTAATCCAGATAGTATATCTCCGTCTAAAAAACTATATAGAATAAATATAATAACTAATATAAATGGTGTTAATAATGAAATATATTGTAATAATTTAGATAATGTAATTAAAATCATATATATCTATATAAATAAAGATATATATAATTATTTATATACATGCTATTTAAATATATCTAATCTATCACTTAAAATTTCTCCATTATAATAATAATCACACTTATAAATTTTATCTCCTCTATTTTTACAATGTTTACTATTATCTATTATTTCATTATGAAATGTAAGTTCTTGCTTTCTATCGACTCCCGATATTATTAAATAATATATATATCCATTAATTACTCCTAACAGTAAACCTAAAATTATACCATTAATTTCTGAACATCTATTAATATAATCACTTACACAATTAATAACTAATAATAATACAAATAATGCAATACTTAAATAATTAACATTTTCTGATATATAACGATTTTTATTAAATATAATTGATAAGAATATATATCCAAATGTAAATCCTAAAAGAGTAGAATTATTATAAGGGGAAACAAAAAACTGATTTAAAATCGGTTGATTTGTAAATGGGTATGGTAAAGTTTTACATATTGGATTAGCAAATTTTGACTGTTTAACTTGTAATTTATTTTGAAAATGGAGTGTAATTGCTATATTTAAGAATAGTCCAATTATATATATAATATTTTTAATTAATGGTATTCCAGATAATATATCTCCTACAAAAAACGATGATATAATAGGAAAAGTAATTAAAATAATAGGAGTTAATAATGATATATATTGTAACAAATTTGATAATGTAAATAAAATCATATATATATGCAGATATAAATATACAATAAATTAAATATACTATAAATTAAATATACAATAAATTATTATGTAAGTTTATTGCCATCTATTTCTAAAGCGGTAAATTGCGTATTTACATTAGAGACTGTATTTAATTCCCCTTCAGCTTCTACAAACTCACATACTGATACTTTTGTTGAATCTTCTTTACTACATTGAGAACGACTATTAATATCTGTAAAATACACCAATTTTCTATTTAAATTACTAATAATAAAGTAATATATTAATCCTAAAAATATACCTAATATAGTTCCAACTGTAATAGACTCTAAATCAATACCAATATTATTTTCACAAACACTATTAACTATGTGTATAATAGTCAAAAATATTGTTCCTAAAATATATTTTCCACCAAATTTAGAATTAAATAATGTGGGTATAAGAATATAACTTATTGTAAATGCTGTTATCGATGAATTAACATATGGTAGAGTATATTTTATATTTTTAAAAGGAAATGCAATGTTTTTACTGCTCATATTTGGTTTTTGAACAATATTTGCTAATAAATTTACAATACCTGAAACTAGCAAAACACCTACTATATATGTTAAACTATTTATTACTTTATTATTAAATATTGCAATTATTACAAAGAAAAATACTATTAAAAATGGCATAAGTCTTGCTATAATTATAAAAAATCGTTGATATTCTTCTATTATATTTGTTTTTTTGTCTGATTCTGGCATATATTATAGTAAAATATAATTTTACTCTATTATAACATTATTTTTTACATCATTAATATTATCTAAACTTATAAACTTAATATCATCTAGATTTAATATAATATCCTTATATTTATTATAAAATTTAGTAAAATCTTTACTATTCTGTTTGGGATATATAAAACACTTTACACCTGATTTTATTCCCCCTATTATCTTTAAATCTAAACCTCCTATTTCAGTTATATTTCCTTGTAAACATATTTCTCCTGTTATTGCATAATCATTCTTTATCTTTTTACTTGTTAATAAACTATAAATAGCAATGGTTATTGCCGCACCGGCAGATGGACCATCTTTTGGTGTTGCTCCTTCTGGAACATGTATATGTATACCTTGCAGCTTTGTCTTATCAAATTGATTAATAATATTTTCTTGTTCTTTTGAGTCTATTAATAACCAAGCCAACGTTTTTGCTACCTGCATACTTTCTTTCATAACATCTCCTTGCATCCCTGTCAGTTTTAATTCCATAAATGTGTTTGTTACAAATAATTTTGTTTCAATTTGTAACATACCACCATTACCTAAAGAGTTTGCCCATAAACCATTTACAACACCAATATGAGGACACTCGTTTATACTCTTTATTGTTATATTATTATAATCTGCTAAAATAGTAGTTAACATCTCATTTGTTACAATAATGGGTATACTATACTTTAAATTATCTTTTAAAATATCTAAATTTAATGTTGAAATAATTTCATAGAGTATTTCTTTCAATTTTCTAACACCAGATTCATTTGTATAATTATTAATAATTATGTTAATTATTTCATCACTTATAGAAACCGCATTTTCTAAACCTGTTTGTTTACACAAATCTGGTATAATATATTTATTTGCAATAATTATTTTATCATGAACAGTTAAATTATCAAATTTAATTCTATGTATTCTATCTAGTAAAACTTTATCTATTAATTCTACATCATTATAACTAAAAATAAAGAGCGCTTTAGATAAATCAATATCTATATTACTAAAATATTTATCTTGAAAACTAGTATTTTGTGTAGAATCTGTTAAATGTGTTAAAATACCTATTATTTCTCTTCCTTGTTCTGTTCTACTTACCTTATCTAGTTCATCAATAAAAATAATAGGATTCATACATTTGCTTGTCATTAAAATATCTACTATTTTACCCCACGTAGAACCAACATATGTATAACTATGACCATCTAGCAAACTTCCGTTGCTTGACCCTCCAAGAGCTATAAATGAGAATGGTCTAGAATTACCATTTTTATCACATAAACAGTTTGCAATACCTTTTTTTGACAAAGAAGTTTTACCTACACCAGGCGGTCCTTCAAACCCAAAGCAATATCCTTGATTTTCGCCATTAATCCATTGACCAATTATTCGTTGAATATGTCGTTTTGCATTTTGATGTCCATAAACTGAATTATCTAATATAGTATTTACATTATTAATATACTCTTTAATATCTGTATTAGTTTTATTAATCTTGTTTAAATTAAAATTAACGGTATTAAGATTTGATATAATTTGATTATTTTCATTATTTATTACAATCTCTATATCTTTTATTACTGGTATATTATACTGATTTAATGTAATAAAGTTATAAATACTTTGTCTTATATTGCATATTTTATCATTACTATTAATACTAATTGTATTAATAATATCATATTTTTTCTCTATTAATTTTATATTATAGATTACAGTTAGTAATTCTGTCTTTTTTTTACTAGATATAATATTTTGTAATCTATTAATTAATAGATTATTCATATTAGTACAATTATTATTTAATAATTCTACAAAATTTGTTACTTCTATATTAGATAATTCGTGTTCGTCTAATTCTTTAATATCATTTTTTATAAAATCTAAATTATTATCTACATTATTTTTTAGATTTTGGTCTATATATTTTAAACTATTTTTAATAGTATCAAACATATATCTTATTTTACTTTTTTCTAATAAAATATCTTCTTGTCTATATATGCAAAAAGGTATAGATAATAAACCGTCTAAATAATGTCTTGCTTTTGCACCAGAATCTTCTGACTTTGATTTTATTTCTTTTAGTTTTTGCATTGCTTTTTCTTTAACATTATCACTTACTTTCATTAAACATATTTGCTGTTCTAGAGGTATTTTATTTATATTAAAATTACAAAGGTTTTCTGTATATTCTATTGTCTTTACCATCGCATTTTTAAAGTGTTTTTTTGTATTCCATGGCAGACTATTGAATATTTGTTCTTGTTCGCGTGTATCACTATATATTTGATATTCATTAGATAATAAATCATACAATAAATATGATATATATAAAAATTCATAATTTTCACTATTCATAAGTAGATAGATTAATGTGTTACGTTGTATAAAACAATCACTACCTATAAAATCACTAACTATATCATTTAAAGGTTTTTTCTCTAATTGATTTATTTGAGAGAAAATACCTATAAATTTATTATATAATTCTTCTTCATTATACACTAATATATCACGTAGACTTAGATTCATTTTAAAATTATTCCATATAACCTGGCATTTTAATGAATCTGATAATTGATTATTATTATATGCTTCATCTAATGCAATTAGTTTATTTTTTATGTATCTATTTTCTATTGATGACAAGATAATATCATCTATTAAACAATTTATTACAATAGTTTTTTTATTTTTAATATCGTGTAATACAGTTCTTAAACCGGAAGTTTTTAAATTAAAATCATTACTTGTGCGCATTAAATCAAAACTATCTAGATTAACTGTATCTTCAATTAATACTTTATCATCTATAATCTTATTTTTTTGAATATTTTTTTCTATAAACTGCTTATTAAATTGTTTAGGCCAATTAATTATACTATAATTAATAGGTTTAGCATATATTTTGTATAGTTTATATAAATCACTATCTATCTGATTATTATCTATAAAATTACTATCAATACATACATCTAGTATATCTTGAAAATAACTTGTTCCATAATTTTTAATCAACAGTGATAACGTATTATTAATATATTGTAATTCATTTTCAATATTACTATAATTAATACTTGTTATTAAATTTAATATTTTCTCTACTGATTCATAACATGTATTATAATCATTATTAGTTATTATTTTACTCCTATTATTTTGTTTAATACTACGTATTATATTCTGTATTACTGTCTTAAAATACTCTATTTTTAATGATATCTCTAATTTTATTTCTTTATTAACAAATTTATCTTTTTTATCTAATTTACTTTTTTTATCCATTTTTTAAATTTATTTAAAAGTAAATTTATATATTTATATAAATTTTTTGTCTAATTATTAATATATTTATAACAAAATCTAAAATTGATATAAATATATTTTTTTTTAAAAATAATATTGTATAATGGGAATACCTAGTTATTTTAAACACTTAATATTAAACCATAGAAGTATTATTAATACTATTGATAAATCTATAGTTCTAGATAATTTCTATATTGACGCAAATTCTATTATATATGATGCGATAAATTTAACTGATTATAGTAAATATACAGACAATTCTAGTTATGAAATTGTTATTATTACAAATGTTATAGTTAAACTTAAAGAACTAATTAATAATATTAATCCAACTAGTAATATTATTATTGCGTTTGATGGTATTCCACCTATTGCAAAAATAAATCAACAACGTTCTAGAAGATACAAAAACTATCTACAAAGTCAATTACTTAACACTACGAATCGATATTCTACATGCAATATTAGTCCCGGAACTAATTTTATGAACACACTCGACAAAAATATATATAAAACATTTAATAATCTTAATTATATTATATTTGGTAGTGATATTCCAGGTGAAGGTGAACACAAAATTTTTCAATATATTAGAGATAACCCAGACAAACATATACACGAAAATACAGTAATATACGGAATTGACGCCGACTTATTTATGATATCACTAGCGAATTTAAAATTATGTAAAAATATCTATTTGTATAGAGAAACACCTGAATTTATAAAATCTATAGATAATACACTATCTCCTAACAAATTATATATTATTAGTATTAATAATCTTGCCCATACAATAGTATCAAAATTAACAAATATTAATACTATTACTAATAGTAGTATTACATATTATAACAGATTAGATGATTATGTATTTATGTGCTTTATACTAGGAAATGATTTCTTACCACACTTCCCGGCAATTAATATTAGAAATAATGGTATTGATATATTAATTCAACTATATAATAAATTATTTTATAATTCACACGGATTTACTAATAACTGTAATATTATTTGGAAGAATTTTAAAAAATTTATAAAAGAGTTATCGCAAAATGAACATAAAATGTTATCTACTGTATATAAAAATCGTGATAGAAATGAGAAATATAGACTACAAAATTTTGATAATCTAGATAAACACACTCAATTAGACTATTTACCTACTATAAATAGAAATACTGAAAAATTTATAAATATTTATGAAGACTCGTGGGAAATGAGATATTATTATAGTCTACTAAATATAGATATAGATTTTAGTCTAGAAGATAAAGAAAGACTACAACAATATAATAAAAGTATTACTATTGTAGGTATAAATTATCTAGAAACACTTGAGTGGAATTTTATATATTATAAAAAAGGTTGCATTGATCAATATCATTATTATAAATATAATTATCCTCCTCTTTTATGTCACTTATTTTGTACTATACCTATTTTTGATACCGAATTTATAACAAACAATAGTGAACCTATAATTAATAGTAATACATTACTTGCATTAATATTACCACCATCAAACCATAATCTAATAAATAAAAAAGTGGTAAACTATATTAATAAGCATTACAAAAAATACTATAGTGATATTTCAATACAAGATATTCATACTAGTTTTTGTAATTATTTATGGGAAGGACATATCGGTCTAGTTGAAAATAGTATATTTAATATTAAAAAATTAAATAGTGAAATTATAAATATTTTATAATTTATATTTAGTTAGTCTTTAATAATGTAAATAATTCTTTTACTCGATTCTCGTCTCCACCTAAAACGCTATAATCAGAAAGATACCAATGCTCTCTCTCACCACCATTATATACTAGAATTGCTGGAATTCCATTAACCATCTTATATCTTTTTAGGGTCATATAAATATCTATTGATTCTTCTATATCAATTACTACTAGATAATGATTATCACATAAATCTTTTTTAAATTCTTCAAATAAAGGATTAATCTTTTTACAAGGAGCACACCAAACTGCCGAAAATTTTACAATAATTTTATCAGTAGGCTTTGTGCTTTTTTGTAATTCAATCAATTCTTGTGTTGTAATATTATTATATATTTTTGATTGCGACATATAATAATATTATATTATATTAGTTTTATATAAAAATAACTTAATTTTATATTTTATATAAAACATGAATAATATCAATAGATTCAATAATCTAATCTTTATACCACACGGTCACGGCCAGACTAAAACTGATTTTAATAAAAATTCAGTATTATTATCTCCATACATTGATAGTTCTATTAATATTGTATGTTTAGAAAACAAGGATACTTTATTAGACAGTTTAAATTATATATATAATGAATGTCTTAAATATACTACAAATTCAGTTTTTATTGGTGGTGACCATTCTATTTCTATTTCAACAATAAATGCTATATGGAAACCTGGTATGAAAATTATATGGATTGATGCACATCCTGATATTAATACTATTACTGCATCTAAGTCAAAGAATTACCACGGAATGCCTCTAGCTTTTTTAACAGGATTAGAAAATAATATATTAGACACAAGTAATATAATAGTTCCTTTTAGTGATATAATTTATATAGGTATACGCGATATCGATGAATTTGAAAAAACAATAATACGTCAACATAATATAACTGTTATAGACTATAAATTAAATGAAACTTTTATATTTCTTGAAATTAAAAAGCACATTAATAATAATGATATTCTACATATATCATTAGATGTTGATAGTTTATCAAGTGAATATATGCCCTGCACTGGAACACCAGTAAGCGATGGTATTTCAACTACTAAAATGAAAAATATAATAGATTTTTTATCAAACTATAACATTAATTCGATGGATATTGTAGAACTAAATTTTAATTTAGCTAGTTGCGCTCATGATATTATTACTAGTCATAACAGTCTTTTAGAAATTTGTAAAAACTTAAACATTTTTAAAAAATAGATTAAAAAATAATTAAAAATTTAGCGTGATATTTTTATCTTTATAATGTATTGTTATGACTGGTAATAATATACTATTTTTTATAACAGAGTTTTAATAATATTTAAATAATATTTAAAGCTGTATGGTGTATATTATATGAAATATTATAATGACATCTTATAATATAAATTTAGTATATTATAAAAATTATATTTTTCAAAAATTAAGATACATTGTACTAGTAATCCCATCATTATTTGTATATTTACCTACTTTATTATTTCCTGTAACACAAAATATAGGTAGCGAAATATCTTTTCGTCCACCAGGATATGTATTCGCTATAGTATGGCCTATATTGTTAGTTTTACTTGGTATTAGTTGGTTTTCATCATTACAAGTTATATATTTAGTTAATATTAAATACCTTATATTAGTAACTCTATTAGGTATTTGGTTTATTCTATATAACTTTAACAAGGTGATTGGTTTAATTGATATTATATTAGCATTATTAACGAGTTTATATTTATTATCTATTAATGTGTATAAATCAAATAGAATAGGTTATTTAACAATAATTCCATTAATTATTTGGTTAAATTTCGCTTCAATATTAAATATAGCATCTATATTAATTGTAAATGAGTACGAAAATATACAATAAACCAAATATAGATAAAGGTTTAGATTTAGATTTAAATAATTATGATTATAATGATATTTTATATCTATTTTGTCTAGATTATAATTTTTCCTGTAATGATCTTAAAAAAGCTAAACAAAAAGTTTTATCAATGCATCCTGATAAATCAAATTTAGATAAAGAGTATTTCTTATTTTTTTCAGGAGCATATAAAATACTGTGCTCAATATATAATTTTAGACTTAAAACAAGTGAGACAGAAACTATAGATTATGAAAGAGTTAATATTGATTATACGGTAGAACAAGACCTAAATAACAAAGAAATATTAGATAATTTTAAAAGTAAAACTGATTTTAATAAATGGTTTAATAAATTATTTGAAGATGTAAAATTACAAGATGAATATATCGATAATGGTTATGATGACTGGAGTAAAACAAACAAAGAAACTGTTCCACAGTTAAATAGTAAATCAGAAATAGATAGTTACATTGATAATAAAAAAAAACAGTTACGAGATACAGCAATAATTAGTCACGCAGATATCAAAGAATATAATAATAATACATACTGTGATTTAACAAATTCAAAAATAGATGATTATTCTAGTGATATATTTAGCGATTTACAATTTCAAGATTTTAAAAAGGCGCATACAGAAAGTGTAATACCTGTAACAAATAGTGATTTTAATCCTAAATATAATAATTTAGAAGAAGCCAGAATAATTAGGCAGAAAACTATAATTCCACTAGATAATATTGAGGCAAATCGTATTTTATTAGATAGTAAACAACAAGAAAACGCAATTTCTTCTCATAGAGCATTTAAATTATATAAACAACAACAAGCGTTTGATGATGCAAATAAAAAATGGTGGTCATCATTACAGAGAATTGCTAGATAGATTTTATAAATAAAACTTTAATAGATTATAATAAAAATCATTTATAAATAATAAATATATAATAATATTATATATTTATACAAATGGTATATAAGATAGAATATAATAATATAATAGTAAGTTTATTATTACTAATAGGTGCTGGATACATATACAATAAGTTAAAATTGAATATAGAAACTGGTGATAAACGAGATGATTTAGACATAATTAAAAAATATTTTTTAGATGAGCAGGATGATAATTATATAAGAAAATTGAGTAGCATTAAAAAACCTATAATATGGATACACGTTGATTATGAAAAAAATTCTCGTAAATGGGATTCTTTTATGTCAAGAAATACTTATAAATTTAATCAAGACTATCTATTTTTAACAATCAATAGTATTATTAAACACTGCAATCAAGATTTTCATATATGTTTAATAGATGATAATAGTTTTAAAAAACTTATTGACGGTTGGAATATTGAATTTAATAAATTATCTGGTGAAAACCTAGAACAAATTAGAAAACTATCTATTTTTAAATTATTATATCTATATGGAGGTGCATATATAGAAAACTCATTTATAATGTTTAAAAATATTAAATCTATATATGATGATTGTGTTAAATCTCAAAAACCAATTTTCGGTGAACAAATTTCTAGTTCTACAACAAGTCATGTGTTAGATTTTGTTCCATCTAGTAATTTTATAATTTGTACTAAAAATAATAAAGAAATTAATGAAATAATTAAATTTTTAGAAATTAATATATCAAGTGATAATACTAGTGAATCTTGTATATTAGAAGTATTAAATAAATTTCTACTAAATAAATTACTGAATAATAATATATCATGTATAGATGGTCGTTTTCTAGGTATTAAAGATGACAAAAACAATATAATAACTATAGACTCACTAATGAGTTCTAATTTTTTAAAATTAGATGACAACATATATTGTGTATTTATACCACGTAAAGAGTTGGAAAAAAGAGTTAATTATAACTGGTTTACGTACTTAAACTTGAGAGAAGTCTTAACTGCAAATACAAATATATCAAAATACTTGTTGCTATCAAATGATACTATGTAAACGATTTACATCTATTATAATATTTCTGTTATCATTTTAATAGTTTCATCTGATAAATGTTCTGGATATATAATATTAAACATTATTAGTAAATCTCCATAATATTCATCTCTAATAAAACCTTTATCTTTTATGGTTTGTATATGATTATGTGGTGTGATTTTTCTATTTGTAATTTTATACTGTTTACCATTTAAATGATTAATAACAAATTCAAATCCTACTAGGGATTCTTTTAATGTTAGTGTTTTTTTATAAATTAAGTCTAGACCACTTCTCATAAAATTATTATCTGGAATTAGTAATACTTTAACATTTACATCATATACTTTATTATTAATAACATTACCTTTCTCGTTAAGTACAATAATTTCATTATCATCAATTCCACTATTAATTTTAACATATATAGTTTCTATTTGAAATTTACTAACACTATTAATATATATTTTTTTATTAATTGTAATAGGAATGTTACACCCAGTATATGACTGTTTAAATGTTATATACACAACATATTCAATATCGTGATTATCTAATATTGCATTATTAACAATATTATTACTAGTATTATCTTTAAAGTTGTGTTTAGATAATATTAATTCGTAATCTTTATTTACATGATTTTTATCATTACTATTAATATTACTAGTGTTATTATTAGTATT
>CERI01112627.1_pt1 | contig 15532 bp, 25 predicted proteins | sample 350261 | NCBI WGS metagenome assembly CERI01 (sample SAMEA2620979, study PRJEB7988) | marine metagenome | isolation source: saline water (ENVO:00002010), including
ACTAAACAAAGAAATATCATAGAGATTCGCCCCTATTACTCCGATACAAAGAGTCGCCCTCTCCCTGATGAGTATAGTCTATGATGTGTTCTCTAAATGTTCTCTATGTTTCTAATGTGTATACGCAATGTGTCGCCACGCTGACTCTATAGCATTCTCTGGAGTTTTCACACACTTATGTATAAGATTGTCAACTGCTAGCGTAATAAATTAATGCTTGACAAAGACCCGACAATATAGTACAATAGACACATAATAACCAAAGAAAGGAAATCTACGATTATGACATATTATAACAATGATGATGTAATGAGTAAGTTAGATGAAATCGCTAATGATATAATGAATCTATCTGTAAGAGTATCAAAACTAGACGACTCTATCCCGAAAAAAAATTCCGAAAAAAATTCAGAAAGTCAAAGCCTAGATAAAGTACTAGTATCCACAGAAGACCCTTTGCTAGTTGAAATGTAAAGAACAACCACCATATAGACTTATAGCGCTTCGCAATGCGTTTCAATAGTGAGCGTCCTCCTGAAGTCGGCCGTTTCTTGTATAGGCTATTTAACATAAAACATATTTAGTATAGTCTATTGCATTTATAGATTAAGAGCCAAGACCTGGATATAATAGGGGTAATTGCTGTCAGGTTTTTGAGGTGTCTGTAGGCCTTTAGTTGAGGTTTATCGTCTTGCCAGTCTTTGTGTTATCGCCTGTTACCGTTTCTGTTCTTGTGCCTGCGATTGTCTCACTATGACTACCATCTACTGATAATGTGTAATTACCACCTACTTTAAGGTTATAATCACCACCAGCATTGACATTTACTTTACCTACTCTGGTGACTACATTGACATCGCCGGTATCACATTGTATATTTAAATTTGCACCTGGCCCTACTTGTATATCATAGTGGTTGTTTAATGTAGCACTCTTGTTAATGTATATCTTATGGCGTCCGTCTATCGTTATATCACTATCGCCTTCTATGTAAGTCTTATCTGAACCAACGGCCATCTTGTATGAGTGGCCTTTGATAATGTTTATCTGATTACCGTCTGCTGTCCACTCTAGTGATGTGCCTACCTTATGGCGAAAGTGTATTCTTTCAGCGGCCGGCGTATCGTCAAATTCTTGTATATGTCCACTTTCAGTCTCTAGTACCTTGTTGTATGGATACACAGCAGCGTATGATATAGACGGCTGCGACCAGGCCTCCGTATCACTACCTTTAATCTCGCTATTATCAGCAGCTGTACTACTATCAAAGTCAGCAGTCGCCACATTGCTTATTTGTGTATCTGTACGAATTAAGTTGACAAGAGACGGATTATCTGTTATACTGGAGGCTAGCCTGTTTGTATCTGTTTCATTAATATACTTAGGATAGATACCAGTATTATCATAGCCTGCTATTGAGTAGTACCTTGAAGAATACTCGGTAGGCCTTCCTGGGAGTACTCCAAGAACCACTGGTTGTTGCGCCTGCTCTCCGTCTCTAAAGAATCCGTGTACCCAAGTTCCTTTTACCAAAAAGGTTGGCGACTGACCCAGGCCTGATATACCGCCTGCTGTCGTAGGTAAAGCGCATTGTGCCCACGGCAAATCACTTGTAGGTAATGTAGTAAAGTTATCACTATGGTAACCTAGACAACGCACTCGCACTCGGCCTACCTTATGTGGGTCTTGCCTGTCTTCAACGATTCCTGTAAAATGTATATACTTGCTCATAATTTCTTCCGATACTTGTACCTTTTAGATAACACTAGATTATATTATTCTTTCTATTTATTCTAAACCTACGCAAATGACACGCTAGTGGCATATCTTTGATTAGTTTTGTATATATTGCTATGCGTATGGTCATTCTTTCTAGTACGCCGACTTTATGATTGAGTTCGTCAATTGCGTATGTACCTTTGAAAAACCTTTGTAAATGACTTCTATACACAGCATCCTCGTAGGTGTTGCGTATGGTTTCTAATGTGTTGCGTAAAGGGTTGTTTAATTGTTTCATTTTCATTTTCATTGTGTTTTTGTTCTCATTCTGTTCTCATTTGTTCTGGTTTGATTGTCAGCGTATAGAGTAGAGAGACCTTTGAGATTGTCTATAGTATGCCCTTTAGACCTCTGGAGGGGCGTCTCGGAGGGCGATTCTCTATGTATCTCTCTAGTAGTTGTCATATGAATAAACTACGATAATATCCCAAATATACCTTCATCTATCTTCTCTTGTTCAAATACTTTGCCTTTATCAGTATTGCCTTCTTCTACTTTAATTGTTTCATTATAGTATGGCGTTTTCACACTATCTTTCATACATTCAACGGTCATTGAGTGGTAACTCTTGCCTGGTAGTACCTTATGTATGATACTGCTGACTAGGTATCTACCACTTAATGCTTCGTCTTGGTCTTTATCACCAACACTTATACTTTCATATCTTGGTATCTCTAGTCCTATCATTTCTCCTACTGATAATCCTGTGTAACCAGGTACTTCTATTCTTACCTTAAATGATTCTAACGCTACTTCTTGTGCTATTCTATTTTGCATTGATTTTTCTGGTGTTACCGAGAAGTATCCATCATATTGATTTTCTGTCTCACTACTATGAAAGAAAGTTCCGTCTGCAAATGCTGTTAATGGTTTGTTATCTCTAAATGGATAATCAGGTAATATCTTCTTATCGCCTTGTCTACTACCATTACCATCGTGTTCAGTATGGTGGTTCTTACTATATTCTTTTTCGTAATCAAAGTCGGAGTTGCTAAATGTTTTATTAAACAAGTCTGTCTTTAGTACTCTACTTGCAACACCACCCATACCTAATAGTTTCATAAGATTAAATTGTTCTATGACTTCGTATGAGAAAATAGTTTGCATTTCTTGGGTAACATCACGGTTACCTTTGTTTCTTGTTGTACCTGCCATTGTAGGTTTAAAGTAACCATTGTTTGGTCTTATACTATCTACTCCAACTGCCATCATATTTTCAAATGAACGGCAATGAAATCCATTTGCTGTCTCGTACCATTTAAATCCTGTGTTATTAAATGTAGCAGATTCTGCTTGAGCACATAAAAAATCTATTGCCTTAAATGGTCTAAATCTTGGTACGACTAACTTACGATTACCTTTTGTACCTTCTAGTGTAATGTCTTTACTTGTTCCTAATTCAGACAATGCAATAGAGGATATCATATCTGCAATTGCACCAGTAAATGGTCTCTCTACCTTGACGGTTTGATTTGTAATTTGTTCTTTACTACAGAAGTATAGAACATAGAATTGTGACCTAGGATTATGTGGTTGTTTACTACCTATCTTATAGATGACCATAGGATGTTTTTCAAAGTCATAATAACGACTTGAACCTGGTGTACCTAGTTTAAATGATAAGAGTTCGTTGCCAGTCAATGGCATATGATTAGGAAGACCTGTACTATCAGATATAACTAACTGACCAGATAAGTTCTTCTCGTTTATGTCTTCGTAAATATTGATTTCTGCGACTAGACTTGTGATGTCCGTCTTCTTTGCTTTACTTGAACCATCAAAAGACTTTCTACTATGCACTACTATTTCAGATAGCGTATAGTCACCGGCCTTTTTCAAGTCATCGGTTTTTAATTTGCTGTACATTATTCACCTATCAGTTTATCAAACTCATCTAAAAATGTTGATAGATAACTTTGGTCTAACAACTTAATTTCGCTTATATCGTTTTGTATTCTTTGTTCGTATTCTCTATTTGATACAGATACAGCACCTGCGTCTGTACTCATACATTCTATATGGACATCTGTAGGTCCACTTGTTTGTTTCTTTTCGTAATGATGTATTGCTTCTGAATTAGTATACTTGTCTTTGATAAAGGTTTCAAATTCATTATAGTTCATAGGCCAACCATAGTATGCGTCTGTAATACCATTTGTCAACAATATAATCCAGTGATATTCTGATTTACCAAAGTGATTAAATGCTACATCTTCTGGTCTCTCACCTGGTTGTACAAAGTATTTTTGATACAACATAGCTGCGTCTAATACTTTCTCTCTTACCTTTACTCTTTTGATTATGTTAGTTGCCAGTTTTGATTTCTGGTCACCTTTCATATCATATAGTATAAGTGGAAAACTTGAAAAATACATTTATTAATATCCTTTAGCGATTGTTTCTTTAGTCATAATTTCTGTTTCTGCAAATGTACAAGTCATTGTTGTTGTGATAGGTGCAGCTCCTCTATCGTCTTCTCTAAATGTATGGAATGTTCCTTCTGTTGCATAGTCTACATCCATACCTGTCATTACACAACGAGAAATCTGTGGTATATAATCGTTTGACTTACCACGATAGTAATAAGTTATTTGAAATTCAGATGGCGATAAAAATGCTGATTTAGTTTTATTACTAAATTCAGGTAACATATGAAATTTAAATAACTTGATAATCTTTTCTACATTTAACATTTCTTTTTGATTCTTTGGTGCAAATGTAAATGGAAAACTAAACTCTCTAAATGGTACACTTCTAAACACTTGTTCGTTAAATGGATTTAATGCTCTACCCATTGATTTGTCTATTGCACCTCTTACATCACCAACACCAGGCAATGCACTTGCAATATCGGTTACTGCTGATCCTAATACTCTCTCTATCATAGCACCACCACCGTCAACCATCGCTTCTTTGAAAGACATATCTTTACCTGCTTCCATACTAGACGCCATAAGACCGGCAAGACCAGTTGCTAAGTTTTCATAGTTTGCTCTGTATGAGAATTTTGCTGCTTCAGCAGGTGTATATAAACACACCGTATCACTAATTCTTGTATGTGTATGTGAACCACCTTGACCGATACCAGAGGACATTTGTCTTGCCGCTCTAGTTGTCGTTGTCTTCGGAGCAGCTGCTGAATCTGCTGTTGCAAAAGCATTACGATTTGCTTCTGCGTCATCATCTGCTGGTACTTCTATTATTCTCTTCATATTACTACCATAAGATGTTTTTCTGTTTTCAATAATATCAAATATAACATAATGACCTTCATCTAACATACCTGTTTCTTCTGGATAATATATCTGGCCATAACTAATTCTGGAACGCACTCTACCTTGTAATGCGTCACCTGAACCTATCTCTAATGGTGATTGATTTAAAATCTGTTTTGCTTTTGCTTTCGTGGCTTCTGTATTTTCTGCACCAGTAAACTGATTGCTGAAGTTGTCTATTTGTGATGTTATATCACCTGCAAGACCATCAACAAAACCTTTTACAGCATTTGTGCCTGAATTGATACGACCTTTGATAACAGAGCTTATTTTGTTTGTATATCCCATATATAAATATCCTTATGAATTATACTAATATTTATACAGGAAATAGTAATGGCAACAGCAAGTTATAAAGGTAGGTACAAACCTCAAAACAAGGACAAATATCTAGGTAATCCTGATAAAGTTGTCTATCGTTCTAATTGGGAGAGAAGATTTATGGTTTACTGCGACCGTAATGAAGGTATCACACATTGGGGTAGTGAAGAGATTGCTATTCGTTATCGTAATCCTGTTACCAAGAAATTACATAATTACTTTCCTGATTTCTTCATAGTTACCAACAAAGGTAAGTATATAATTGAAATCAAACCTAAGGCCTTCACAAAGAAACCTAAACCTAGAGCTCGTAAGACTAGAGCATATATCAATGAGAGTTTAGCATATATTAAAAATAGAGCTAAATGGGGTGCCGCTGTTCGCTATTGCGAAATGCAAGGTTGGGAGTTTAAAATATTTACAGAAGACGATTTAGGTAAATTCTAAAACAATGCTGTTAACTTTTCCCACATACTAGGTGGGTCTGGATTTCTATTACCACTACCAGCAAATACTGATTCTGAATTGTTTGTGGTTACAATTTGTTTGTTGTCTTGTGTGATACCAACATTGTTAGTTGAGTTTGAGCTATTTGTATCACCTGCTTCTTTTAGTTTTTGTGCATTACCTGTTTGGTCTGCCTTATCTGTTTTCATCATAGCAGTACTTTGACTTTCTGATACTTCTGCTTTCTGTACTTCACCTTCTACACTTTTAGGTGCTGACATTGAAGCCTTATCACTTGACAATGCAACTTTCTCCATACCGATATACTTACCAAACTTGTCTACGAAACCATTGTAGATACTTTTAAATATGTCTGCAACATAATCACCAATACTACTGAACGCTTCAGATATACTATCCCATATTCTACTTCCTAGACTACTTACATATTCAACCATATCAGATATACCTTGTGTAAAGGCATTCCACTTCTCCACTAATGAATCTTTTAGTCCACCTATATATTCTACAAACGCATTCCATTTCTCCGTTAGATATTCACCAAACTTTCCAAACACTTCTCCTAGATAATTATATGCGTCTACGATTGCGTCTTTGATTGCGTGAAATTTAAATATTGCAATTGCAATTACAGCAATCAATGCTAATATACCAAGTGCCCATAACAACATAGGTACAACTGAAATCATAAGACTTGCACCAAATAGTTTTAATGATTTGATTGGTGTCTTCATTGCTTTACCGAAGTTCATAAATGAAGTACCCATTTTCTTTGCCATATTGCCAAGTTCTACAAATGGTCCTGTAATACTATCTTTGATACCCATAAAGGTATCTGATATACCTGCAAACATACCTCGTGGGTCTATCATATCACCACCGCCACCAGCATAGTTATCACTAGGATTACCACCAAGGGCCTTTTCTTTTTCTTCTAATTTTTCTCGGTCTTTTGCTATCTTTAATGTTTCTGCTTTAACAACTTCTTGTTGTGCTTCTCGTTGTTGACCAGTTAACTTCTCAAGGTCTTTTGTTGCTTTTAAATTCTTTTGTTCTCTATCAACTAAAATCTTTTGCTCTGATTGTAAAGTTTCTAGTTTAGATGATAATTCTTTTTGTGATAGTATAACAACCTTGGCACCGGCTTGTGTCATCTTTACTTCTGCGGCTACACCTTGTTTACGCAATTCAGCTGCTTCTGCGTCTGCCTTTACAATTTTTTGTTCTCTATTACGCAATGCGTCTTGTAGAGATTTCATATCAGCAGTTAAATCTTTATCTTCTATGCCTTGTGTTAAATCATCTACAGACATACCTAACTCTTGCATCCTCTGTGCTAACAAGTTCATTTGTTTATCAACTTGTTGAGGTTTGTCTCTAAATGCGTCAATAGTTTCTGCAACTAATTTGTTTAGTTTAGGCTGAGTAGTCTTAACAAGGCCATCAACTGAACCTTGGACTTTATTAGATATTGCTTTGAATATGCTTACTATCTCGGATTGTGTTGCTTCGGTTAGTGTAGCTGCGGCCATTTCTTATTTCCTATTTTTTATTTTTACTTGAACCAGTATATAGACCAAACCAAGCTGCACCAGCACCAACAACGATACTGATTAACCCACTTTGTTCCATAGTAGGTGCCTGTAAGTCCATATACCAAATTACACATTTGTATAATAAAACAATATATACGGTCAAAAACAATCTTGGAAATATTCTCCAAGCGTCAACTGCTCTTGCCATATGAATTATCTTTGCATATGGATTAATACCTAGGTCTTTGATTGAAGTATCTACTTCTAAATCAACTTGTATTTTCTGTTTAGGTTCTGCAACCTTAACTTCTTTTTTTATCTCTTCAGCCATTTTTAACTCCTACGATTATTCGTAAATTTTTTTTCTAATATATGCTTGTTCGTGTCTGCCTGTAATCTCTAATATCTTCCAAGAGCCGTCTGCTTGTACTTCTACTTTTGCGTTAACTTTATCGCAAGTCATATTAAATACACCACCTGATTTGTCTTTTTTCTCTCTATAATCTTTTTCTGCTTGTCTTTTATTCTTCAAGCAGTCCATTAAATTATCACTTGCTCTGTGGTCAATTAGTTTTCTTTCACCTGTAGCTTCATCTATTTCAAAAATACATACTGCGAATACGACACCTTCTTCAGGAGTTGATGATGAAGTTTTATGTTCTTCTGTCATCACCGTAATATGTGTATGTTTCTTTTCAATAGGACAAACTTGGTGTCCGTCATCACCACAACCTGTGCAATCAGCATATGCTGGGGCGTACATCATCAAAAATAAAAATGCTATTGTTAATAGTTTGTTCATAAATCCTTTAGTCTAAAATTTTAAGTAATCTTATTCCGTATTTTGTTTGTTTATCTTCTTGTAATAATGCTTTTACTAGTTTACATTCAAAGATAACTCTTTCACCACCTACTTCTCTACTTGCTATTCTTTTAGATTTTAGGCATTGACCTATATTTTCTTTGTAAACCCATTCAATCATCTTACCGTTTAGTGTAAGAGTTAACGCAACAACTTTATCTTGTTCATATTTCTCACCACCGGTATATAACTTATTTGCATACACACTAGATACAAGTAAGAAAACAAATATTATTGCTAAAATGTGTTTCATTATTCCTTCTTACCGTTTCCGTTTTGATAGATAATACTTCTATTACTATCTTTTAATTTTTCTACATCTTCTCTAAGGATTTTTACATCCTCTTGTAGTCTTGTTATATTTACACCATTGTTCAACATTTTATTCATTCTCTCATCTAGTTCATCTAATTGTCCAGCAATGTGTTCAATAAGCATATATTGTTCGGAATCAGCAGGTGGTGAACCTAATTCACCTCTTGGCCACTTAATTCTAAACTCACTATTCTTATTTAATTCTGTTTCTATTCGTAATGTACTTCCTTCAAGGTCTTTTCTTAATAACTCTTCGTTAGTCTCTATACGATTCAATCTTTCTAATACTCCAAAATATGCCCAAACACCAACTGAAACTGCAGCTATTATAGCTAACAAGTTCCTCATAGGCATACTGATAGCAGTATTATCTGATACCCTTAATTCATCTTTGCTCATAAATCCTTTTGTTATAACTCACCTGCTATTATTTAGTAGGTTTGTTCATATTATCTCTTCTTGCTTTTTCTTTTTCTTCTTTAATGTGTTTAACCAGTAAAGAAACATAAACCTCTTTTTCCCAAGGAAATAGAGAATCCAATTCTGTTAGACTATACTTATGATGTTGCATTAACGCAAAGTTAGTCTCAAAGTACGCCTCTAGGTTGTTGTGGGAGAGGCAGATACGAAAAAATCAGATAATCCTTGGAGTGTAACCACACTCTCTTTCTTTGTTTTAGGATTTATAACCTTGATTTCGTGCCTTAACTTCGGCATTGTGTCAAAGAATTTTCTGATTTTCTTAAATTGATTGGTATTTAAATTATTGAAAAAATCAATTAGTTCTGCTTTAGTCTGATCCTTTGCTTTATGCACTTGTTCCCCCTCATAGATGTAGTCAATACATTCAACAATTGTTTTAAAAATTGCTTCTGTATTCATATCTTCATCTACGCCCAATGGAATAGTGTCAATGTTAGGATAGTTCATACTAATACCAAGATTTCTTTCTTCGTCTAATACAATCTTATTTGTGTGTTCGTCATCAACCTGTACCTCAACCTGTGTTAAGTCTACATCAACAGGTATAAGTGTAACCTTATCTTCTGGACAGAAAACTTTAAAAGACGCAATCTCACCTACAGACTTGGCACGAATATTTAAAAACAAATACTCTATGTCAAATAGTGGTAGTTTGGTTACTTCTAATTTTCCGAAAGTACAAGAGTTAATTAAATCTCTAACGGCAGATTTCATTTGAGCGTCATTCTTCTCTTCCATCGCCATCATCAATATCTTCTCTTCTTTGACCAGAAATGGTCTAAACTCTACTACCGTGTCTTCACTTGGTAGAGTTAACTTATATGTTGGGACTTCAATTTTAGGTAAAGCCATATTGTTATCATCTCCTTATTATTAATATTATATATTTAGTGGACCAAATTTGAACGGAGGCATAACTCTTCCACCAGTAATCTTACCGATTGGAAACGACCTCTTCAAGTTATTCAATACACCTTCACCTGCTCTTCTCAATTCAGGTGGTAATTTACTTAAAAAGCCACTATCGCCTTCTTTAACGACAGCACTATTAAATTGCGATTGACCAATCTGAAATTTGTTTTGTTGGTCTATTGCAAAGTTTAACCAGTATCTATATTTAAATTGTACCGTAAATGTTTGTATTTCATTTGAACCGGCAGCGTATGATACATCACCTACTGAAACAGGATACGCTTCCCACAATCTTACACCATATGTTGAACCGTCTCGTTCTTGTGTTCCTGGGTCTGCACCTAATTGAAGAATATTAATCGGTGCTACATACTCATCATAGTACGCATAGTTGTGAGTTATATTTGAAAAGGCAGTCTTCTGCCACATTTCAAAAAATATTCTTTCTCTTAAATATTTGTCTGTATAAAATGTCATTGATACATCAGCCATTTCATAATCGTATACAATGTGTCTAGCAGGACCATTATGTTTTACTGCTTTTGTTTTCATTGTTCTACTAGGCATATTCACTTCTGATACAAACGCTTGTACTCTTCGTTGTAAGTTTGCTTCATTAGCGTATCTTCTTATATCACTACCGTGTACCATACCATCACCACCAGGTACTGCACCACCAAAATCAAAACCACCTGCCATCTTACCACCAGTTGGTAGTTCAAAGACAACATAGTATCTAGCCTTACGAGCAAAACCTTCTGATTCATTTACATAGGATTGAAATCTACCCATTGTAGTTTCAGGATTTGCACCTGGTCTTGTTCTAAACCTTGGGTCTCGGTTGATATTATCCATAGAACGGTCTCTAGGAATACCAATTCTGATATCCATACCACCAATTCTTTTACCGCCTCGTAATATTGCCATTGTTTATCCTCTAGTGTTTATCTTTCCAGTGTCTGCTTCTTCGCATTCCTAAATAGTGTTCACCTGGTTCATAATTCCATTTGTGTCCGTGATGTCCTCTAACATCAGCATACCACATTCTTAATTTGACGATTGCAACTCGCCACATTGTTCTTCTTGCCATTTACCTTATTACTCTTATTCATCATAAAAGTCCTCTATCTTGTGCTTCTACGCCAAACGGTAGTCGCTGGTTGTTTTCTAAATTGTTGTACTGGCAAGTATACTGCAACTGCAGCTTCAGACGCATTGATACGCAAAAACTGACTTCTTACATTACTATAAAGATATTTATGAAGAGTTGGTTTAACCATAGGTATATTCTTCACACTCTCGTAGGATACTTGGTACTTCGTATTAGGTCTTATCATATCGCCAGACAGAAATTTATCCATTCTTTGTAGTAAGGTAAATCTCATTGCAGGTGGTAAATAGTGGAAGTTCATTCCAATAAATCCGCCTTTGATTGGTTCTAATGGTAATACTAAAGGAAATGTGTCGTAATAAGGTAGTGTTTTCTTAAATTTCGGGTCATAAAAAAATAAATTTAATCGTCCTTGAGAAGGTCTGCTGATTAAGCTACCTGCTCTCATTAATGCTCTTGCCTGTGTTTTATCAGCAATACTGCTGACAGCCTTACGATACCACGCACCTGACTTTCGGGTGTCGCCTTGTTTTTGTACTAATGGGTCTAGTATTGAAATTGCCATAACACATATATTTATAATAGAAATGACAAAGGGTACCGTAAAAGGTACCCTTTGCTTTTAAAGTAATGTGGAAAGAGAGAGATTATTCGTCTTCAGCGAGTTTTGAAAAGTAAGATAATGTATCATCATCTTCAACGCCAGACGCCTCATTACTTGTAACCGAAGCAGCTGCTGTTGCAGGTGCACTACTAGTTGTAGGTGGGAGGTCTATCTCACTAGCAGTTTCGGTATTCTTTGAACCAGCAACCACACGATTAAACTTCTCTTTAAGTTCATCATAAGATTTAAAATTTGCTGCTTCTAGGAATGGTTTAAGAGGATATTGTTTATTCCAAATACCTTTGATGACTTCATCATCTGTAGTAATTGGACTAACAGCCTCAAATTCAGATTTATCGTAATTCCAGAAACCATCAACTTTTCTGATTTTCAGTTTAAAGTTTGCACCTGTCCAGAAATCAAATGGGTTAATTGGTTTTTCATCTTCAAACGCTGGCTGCATTGCTTCTGTAATCTTATCAAAAATCTTTTTACCGAATTTAAATAAGAAAACTTTGCCTTCGTTTTCAGGATGCTTGGGATCACTCACTACATAAACATTAGAGTAGTATGATAATTTTCTTTTTCTCTTACGAGCAATTTCTTTATCACTATCTACACCTGTGTTCCATAATATAGTATTCTCTTCTGACACAGGATCTTTTTGACCTAGTGTTGTTAAAGAGTTTTCAATATACCATCCGCCAGGTCCTTGAAAAGCGTGAGACCATACTCTTGCCCACGGCATTTCTTCTTTTTGAGGTGCTGGTAAGAATCTTAACACAGCATAACCATTACCAGTTTTATCTAGTTCAGGTTTCCACAATCTGTCGTCTTGGTATTTGTTTTTAGTTTTAGCACTATCCTCAGGATTGAGGTTTGCTTCTATTTGTTTCGTCAATTTGTCAAAGTTGCTTTGACTATTTTTTAGATTTTCAAAATCCATAGTTTTATCTCCTTGTATGTATTTCGTATTTGTATTGTTGTATTTGTATTTTCGTATAATAATATATGTTATTATTTATGCTTCTTTTTCCACTCATTATAACCTTTTATCCACTTTTCTTTACATTCTTTAGGAAGACTTCTATCCCTATAACAAGTCCGTAAAGTTTCAGCAGTTTTCACAATAGTATCTAATATACCATAAACAATTTTATCAAACATAAGTCTCATTATACACTTTCTTTATTCTTTTGTCAAGCACCTGTATAAGCATTTATCATACCCATAGCAAATATCACAGCCGCAACTGCATTTAACATAATTAATGCCCTATCGTGCCACAACATACCTACTATGAACCAACCTACAACACCTAGAAAGTGAAATACGAGGTTCAAAGGGTGTATATTAGTTGCCGTTAGAACCATTCCAGTGAGAATAATAACACTAGAAATCCATTTAATGTACCACGATAAATCACCTTTTGGTGTTATCTTTTTAAATACTCTGGTACTATTTAATTCTTTAATTTTATCATCAAGTTTTTTCTTGTATACTTCTGTCATACTCAATTAAATATCTCTTTCATAATCAATTTTGTTTCTGTTCTATTGTACCGTAAGAACGGTGCAAATTTCTTTAGTCGTTTAGCATAGATAGGCCAAACTACTTTTTCTTCAATTTCTTTATTCCATTTTCTAGTGAATCCCAATAACTCTTCAAAGACCACAAAAGTTTCATTACATATTTGTTTAGATAGTAGAAGTTTGAGAAATATTGGATGTTGACCTCTATTAACCATAAACAAGTCATCAAAAGACAAGCGCTTATTATCCATATTATTCCTAATACTATTACACTCATTCCTAAACTGATAAGTAAAACTATCTTTACGCTTCTTGTAATCAAAGTATATATCGTGGCCATCAGACTTAGCAAGATTGCCAATCCAGGCTTTGTCTTGGTGTAGAAAGTTTGACACAAAGAAGTCAACTGCTTCTTCTGCGTTATATTTTTTAGAAAGTTTGTGAAAGAAGTATTTGTCATTTCGTTTTGTAAATGTGTCTAATTTGCAATTGACTTTTCCTCCATATGTGATATAATCATATGTCTCGGTAGTAAAGTGAAGTTTAATACCCAACCAGATTTTAAATACATCAAATCCTCCATACATTATACAGGCAACTCACTTGTTTTAGGTAACAGATTTAATTTCTGACACTCTAAAGCAACCTTCTCTTTTAATGCTTTGTTAATTAAAGGACCGACCGTTGCCGTATCAATCTCTCTTTCTTCACAATAAAGAACAATGGCATCCATATAAGATGTTTTCTTTTCTTTTTTGTAAGCTTCTATTTCTAAACTAAATTGTTTGCTATTCATATTATCACTATACTATAATTAAACTGGTTTGTCAAGCACCTATACCAGGTTTTTGTTGGTAATCTTGCATAAGGTCTTGTGCCTCATCTACCGGCATTTCAACACAACCTAAATCAAGGATTGTTGCCATACTACCTTCTTCTTGTAGTTTCATTACAAGACCATTATATAATCCTTCTGCTTGTGTTCTAACAAAACCTACACATTCTGGTAAGGTGTTAAATTGATAAGCAGCGTGTGGTCTTGGATATGTTTGTCCTTCTGCACTTAACAGAAGTGCTACTACTAAAAATACCGTTTTCATTTATCTCTCCTATGAAAAGAGAAGTTTCTGTTGCCAAGTACCTCTCAAACTCCGTTACCTATTAACTAGGCAGCAAGGGCAAAATTTGCTTCGCCGTTTGAAAATGCGTTTAAGTTCGCCAACTATCAATCTCCAATGGGTCTTCTGCGTCTGTCAATCCTAACACACCCCCCATAAAAACACTACATACAAAGGTCTTCATACTTTGTTGTATGAAGTCTATGTTGAGCTAAGTCTGTATTATGACGGCACATATTCTTTCGCCATAGATATAACCAATACTTTAACATAGTAGTTCTCCTTCTACTAGTGTGTTTATGGTGGAGGTGTCGGGAGTTGCACCCGAGTCCAGTCCGGTTATTACACCACCATCAACAATTAATCTTTTTTAATTTTTTCGCAAGTCTTCTCGTCTGCATTTAAACCTGTTTCTTTTTCGTATAACCAAACATATGAGTAAACAACATTGTTGTCTTTCTCTACACATTTCTTACCAAAAGATACTCTAGGTTCATTAATAGCACACGCACTTAATAGTCCTGCTAAAAAAATAATACTAATCAGTTTGTACATTTACTTCCTTGTAGTCAAATATTCCGTACACTATGCACTTTTCTCCTTGTGCTGGTGTCTCAATAATGGCCATCATTCTGCCATCTTCATTTATCCAATGAGATATAGCAAATACTATATCACCATCAAATTCGCCTCTGTTTCTACCTAATCCAATACTATGTGGTTTCATTCCGTTTGCGTCTAAAAACTCGTTCATTTGAACGGCAGTAGTACACAACATAGGTGCTTGGCTCTGATAGAATATATTGTTGTCGGCACTTACATAATTACTTGTCATCAAAAACATAATAACGAGTAATAATTTTTTCATTGTTTCCTTTTGTTATAGAAACAATTTATATAGTTTATGCTGTCGCTGTCTCTAACTTCTTTTTCTCGTAATATTTATAAAAGTTTTCAATTGATTCTTTCAATTGTGGTTTGTAATCTTCAGGATTCTTAATCCACTCTTGCATAGAACCGTCTTCTCCTGCGATTAATATGACGATTTGTTCTATCTTCGTACCGAATATCTCTTCATACATAATTGCATAGGCAGTTGTCTGTAAAAAGTAATTATCAATCCACTCTTCAATCTTTTCTTTATTGGCAGTTTTGAAATCAATTACTGAAAGTTTGTCTCTATATTGAGCGATACAATCAACTTGACCTGCAAGTGT
>CERI01005764.1_pt1 | contig 15510 bp, 14 predicted proteins | sample 350261 | NCBI WGS metagenome assembly CERI01 (sample SAMEA2620979, study PRJEB7988) | marine metagenome | isolation source: saline water (ENVO:00002010), including
TCTTTCTTGTGATATACTACCGTCAATAATACAAGCAATAATATCAAGAACATAATTTTTTACATTATCATTAACGAAAATTTTTGAAAAGAAATCATTAATTTCTTGAATTTCGGGTGAATCCGGATTAAATGGAATATAATTTATTTTACTAGAATGGGAAATATAATCATCTGGCATACCATCTCTAAAAATATGCATTTTTAAATCATAAACTCCATTAGCAAAACCAATTAAATGTGCACGACTATCAAGTAATTCTTCAAATTTTTCATCAATAAATAAACTTTTACATTCTTTCATAACACAATCTTTAAAACCAGAATTTTTTAATTGACTAGCAATTTTTAAAGATTTTTTTGCTTTTTCTTTATTTGCTTCTGCTAATAGTTCATCATTTGAAGGCGATTGAAAATTATTCCAATATTGTGTTCTTTCCATGAATTTTTTACATATATCTTCACTTAATATAATACGAAGTAATAAACCTTCACTTGTTGATTTCCATCTATGTTTTTCTCTATCATAATAATACCAAACTACTTTGCTAATTGCTCGAATATCATCTTTTTTTAATGTTTGAACAACTTTTGCAACATCATAATGAGCACCATCGCTTCTAATACATTTATCTATCCAAGGAAATAATGCTTCATTAATTATTTCTTCATATTTATTTTTATTATCTTGTTTGGACCACCACCTCAATGTTCCTAATCCCATATTATCTTTCCGCATTTTATTCCATAGTGTTTGACATTCCCCTTCAATATAAGCAGTTCCAATTTTAGAAAACTCAATCCAAGTATCTAATAATCTATAATCAATATTTCTTAAAACCCAACCAAGATTAATCCAATCTTCGTAATTTTCTGCTCTATTATAAGATAAGCATTCTAATACTAATTTACGTGATAGTATTAGTTCATCATCTGTACTATAATTTTTATTAATATTTAGTGATTTAGCAAATATATTATTTTGTAATTTACTTTTTTGTTTTGAATCAATTGATGGCAATACATGCTTAGTATATTCTTCAATCTCTTTCACAATATTATCTTTAATTTTACAAATATTTACATTTACCACATTATTTTTCATTGAAAATAACTTAATATATTCTAAATGGTCTTGTGCAGATATTTTTTGTTTAAGATAAATACCATTTTTATAAATTTTCGTTACAGTATATGCTTCACAATCTGGTTTTCTACTACCATACATTTGCCAAGAATTAATATCTATAATTGCCTTATCGATAATGTCTTCATAACTATTTGTAATAGGTAGATTCGCAAACATTTCTTGGGCAATATCTAATACTTTTTTTCTAATAAAATGTTGTTCATTATTTGTTAATATAATATGCGGATAAACAATATGAATACCATCTTTGATTTTATTACTTTTAGTATTTTGTAAAGTAGGATTTGATTTTTCCATTAAATAACCTAAATTATATTCTTCATTAATATCTAAATATTCGCATAATATTTTATTATAATAGTGCATTATCCTATCAATATTTTCATTTGTATATATTCGTTTGATTTGTGTATTATCTTCCGTACTTATTGGAGGGAATCGAAAATCTAAATCTATTCTTAAAGGACTTGGATTTAATGGTTTTTCTGTAAAATGTAAATGAATACCATTTGTAATTGCTATTCCATAAATTCTTAAAAATTCGTCATATTCATTATCTGGAATAAATAATGATTTTCTAGGATGCATACTTGTATTGGTGTATATTTTCCCTTTTTGAACATTATATTTAGTATATATAGAATTTAGCTCTTCTTGAATACCCATTCTAAATAATGATTTGTATTTGTCTTAATATATATAATCAATTTTTATTTTATATATTTTACCTGTATTACTTAAAATATATATATAAATATTATCATTATGTTATTAAATAAATATAAATATATATATTTTTATTACTATAATATATATATTAAATAAAAATATAATATATTAATATAGAAGTAAATAAATTAATGACTGATTTGAATCTTGCATATGGTTTACAGGAAGAATCCATGTTTGATAATAATTATAATTCTGATATTAATATAAATAATATAAAAGATACTGAAAATGAAAGGGAAAAAAATAATGATATTAATATAGAGAAAAAAATTAAAAAGAAAAAAATGGATATCGAAGATAGACCTATTTTAAATAGACAAAATGATGTTAATATTCCAATTAATTTAAATGATACTATTCCAGAAAATATGTATAAAAAATATCAAACAAATCAAATCCAACCACAAACAAATAACCAAATGCAATTAAATCAAAATTTACAAAATAATAAAACAAATAATACTCAAGAAGTTGAATATGAAAATACATTCTGGAATAGATTTATTGGTAAAAAATATGAAGTTTTCAAATTATTCTTATTTTCACTTGTTATTGTTTTAGCTATTGGTACAGATAAAGTATTTGCACATTATTTAAATAAATATATTAATGAAAATATTTTAACTAATATACAAGAACTAATAATACGAATAGCTTATCCTATATTAATTATTCTATTATTATGGATTTTTAAAGCTATATAATAATAGATGAAAATTGAACAACAATATTGTAGTCCATCGGCAAAAGATAATGGACCTACATGTTTATCAAAAGAATCTTTAAAAACATTAATTGATATTTATAATAAATCAAAAAATAATAAAAAACATCAAATTACTTATTTTGATAATTATAAACAACTTGATTTATTTAAAAAACTTGACAATAAAATGAAAAAAATAACAAAAGGTACTGGAAAATACTGGTTATGGCCGGATATAATAAATAAAATGTATCCGATTGATAGATATGATTTAAAATTAATTAAAAAAAATAATTTTATTCCACAAATGCCAAAATCATGGTATAAAAATAATAATGAATGGTTATCAAATTATGATATTGATAATGTTATGTTTCAATATAATAATACTAAAAAATATAATTACAAATATATTGGAACATTCTCTATTGATTTTGCATTAAAAGATAATTTAGGTAATTGTTTACATTCTGATTTTTGTAATATTGATATTAAAAATTCATATATTAAAAGAAATATTAAATATATTGGTTTTATTACAAATTTAGATAAACACAATGAACCAGGATCACATTGGACATCTACATTTATAATTTTAGATTCTAATTCTAAATCATTTGGCGCATATTATTATGATAGTACTTCTAGAAAAACTCCAAAAATGATAAATGATTTTTTATTAAATATTAAAAGTCAATGTAATATAATATATCCAAATAAAGTTTTTAAGATTAAACACAATAATAAACAACATCAATTTCATGATACAGAATGTGGTATGTTTTCTATTATATATCAATTAAGATGGTTGAATTTATTATTACATAATAAAGATGTTTCATTAAGTAAAGTAATAAATAATAAATACTTAAATGATAAAAATGTTAATAATATGCGAATTCAACTTTTTATAAAATAATTTTTTTTTTAATTCATTATATTTAGAAATAATATATTATGAAAAAATCACATTATATTAAAAAAAATGAAACTATTACGAAAAGACTTAAAAAAGATGAAACTGTTAAAAAAATACTTAAAAAAGATGAAACAGTAAAAAAAAAGTTAGAAAAAATGAAACTGTTAAGAAAACTAAAACTAGAAAAAAATATCAAAAAAAAATAGGAGGAACTCCTAGTCCTCAACAACTTCAAAATCGTAATATGATGCAACAAACAGTTATATATCCTCAACAACTTCAAAATTATCAACAAGAAATTAAACTATTAAGTCAAGGTGGTTATGGTTGTGTAATAAATAGAAGTTTAGATATATTGCGTATACCTGCTCATATTAATATTATTCCTGCATTTTATACAATAGACCAAAAATTATTTATAACAGAAGACATGAAATGATAAGTATATTACAAATATAAGTCGGGATGAATTATCAACATATGCAGAAATAAATATGAATATTAAACTAATACAAATATATAAAAATGAATATTTAGATAGTTTTCTACCAATTTTGAAAAAATATGCAGTATATTCAGATATTAGACACTTAAATATTCCAAGTATATCAAGATGTTTATCTTCTATTAGTAATTCAAATAAAAATATATTTGGTGAAATTGTATATGAAAAATCTGGTTCACCATTATCAAATACTAATTTTAAATTTAGATTATATTTAGATTTACTAATAACTTTTTATAAGAATTTAAAAGATTTTCATAGAAAAGGATTTGTACATAGAGATATAAAACACGATAATGTTTTATATAATGTAGAAAAAACAAATTAGTCTTAATAGACTTTGACATTGTATATAATATATCTGATATTAATAATGGAAATTTTTTTGTTAATTCTGATATTGATCAACTATCGAATAATCCTCATTTATGGTTTAATACTGGTTTAGAGTATTTATTAATACATCCTCCTCCATATAAATTAAGTGATAGATTAATTCATATAACACGAATGTAGTTACCTGATTCAAATAAACATTTTATTGACTATTTAAATGGTCAATTACAATTTATAAATAATTTTACTGAAGATACACTAAAAAAATATTTATATGCAACAGATTATTATACATGTGGTCTTATGATGAATCAAATTGTTAATAAAATATCATTTGAAAATATAAATGAAAAAATTATATATGATCATATAACATATATATTAACTTTAATTAACCCTGAAATAAGAACAACAGCATTTGAAAATATGATATTAATATTTGATAAATATAAAGATACAAATAATATAATTCAATTAAAGAACGAATTAATTCAATTATTTACTAATAAATATTTAGAACAACAATATAATAACGAACAAAAAAGTTCTAAAATTGTTAAAATTATTAGCACAAATAATTTTAACAAGAACTCCTGAAATACATAAAACTGTTGAAGATTATAATTATAATGGTGAAAATTTAAAATATTTACCAAATAAATACAAGGTAAAAATGACAGATATATTTTATAAAATATTAAAAGATTTCTTTGCAGATTTTAGATATGCTTTTGGGAAAAAAAAATAATTACAATTAGATAAGAGAGATATATAATTATTACAGTATGATTAAATTATTAGGTAGTGGTGGTTATGGTTGTGTTATAAATAAATCTATTAAAAATAAACCTTATAGTTCTAATTATGTAGGAGATATAACTAAAAAAGAATTTAAAAATGATGAAAAAAAAAATAAACATATATCAAAAATATTTGCAAATACTGAAGCGTATTGTGAAGAATTAATTATAATAACTAAAATATTATATAAATATCATAAAATATTCAATAGTATTCAATTATTTAGAGAATTATCTTTACCTCCTAAAAAATGTTCATCATATTTACTTATTAGTAATATGGAAAATTATCAAGACTATGAAAAAAAAAATATAGTTTTTAGTAAATTAAGTAATTTTTTTAAAGAAAAAAAAACTTTAGAAGTAGAAGAAAAAAAACAAACTATTGCAGAATGTTTAATTGAAAAATTTGATAAAGATTCAAAACATATGAAACTTCACGAAATTATATATGATTACGGTGGTATTGCATTAGATGATATTGTAATAAATGATTATGATTTTATAAAAGCATTAATTATATTGTGTAAATCTTTACAAACATTACATCAACTTGGATTTGTACATAGAGATATAAAACCTGGTAATATATTATATAATAATGATAATAATAAACTGTCATTAATTGATTTTGGTGTTTGTATTCCATATAATGAAGTATATAGTACTAAAGAACAATGGTGGGTAGAAAGTGAATATTTTATTTCTCCACCAGAATATAATCTAATAGATAAAGAAAATAGGTATAAAAATCTAGATATTATTCATAATAATTTTTATAGTACGAATGATGATTTTTATATGAAAAAAAAAAAAGAATATGATATATTTTTAGATAAATATAATAATATTAATAATATTGAAGATATACCAGAAGAAATAAGAAAAATTGCTTATAAAGGAGATATTTATTCTTTAGGTATAACTTTGTTATTATTATACAATGATGGTAATATAAAAATAACACATGCAAATAAAGAATTAATTATGCAAAAAATTTCAGATTTAATTAATAATATGATAATTACTGATCCATTTGATAGATATGATTTAACTAATGTTGTTAATGATTTATTTGAATTAGAAAAATTATACATATCTGAAACAGAATCAAATAAATATAATGATATATCATGTAATGAAGATATTGAATATATTACAAATACATTATCACTTTTAAAAATAAAAAGTGGTGGAAAAATTAAAAATAAAAAAACTAAAAAAAATAAAAAAAAATTATGTAAAAAACCTATAAAAGATATACTAAATAAAAAATTTATTTAATTTTTTAATAATATCCATTTTTGAAATACTATTTGCACCTAAAGTATAATTTTTTTCTTTGAAATTAAATTTTATAATTTTTTTATAGTTTTTAAATAATTTAACAAAATAATGTGTATTATTATTTTTATTATCTAAATTATCATAATATATATATCCTGATTTGCTTCCAACTCTTCTTATAGCAAATGTTGGTTTTTCATATTTTTTAACAAATTTATAATTACTATTTGTTTTTATTTTTTTTATAATTTTTCTATCTTTATTTTTTTTTATCCATATTTGAAAAATACATTTAATTGGTAAATTAAAACTATTATCGGGTAAATCATATGATTTTACTAAATGAAAATTTAAAGGTATTGTTTTTTTTACAAAATATTTATCGAAACTTTTAGGAAGTATAAATGAAAATGAATCGCAAAATTTACATGAATATTTAATAAATTTTATTGCCGTTGATGATTTTTTACCAAATGGAGGATTTCCAATTATATGTATTTTATTATATTTATTAATTAATTTTTTATAATTTAATTTTAAATAATTTTGTTTTATTATATCTTTATGTTCTGGTTTTATATCATAATAAATTTTATTATGATATTTATTTAAAAATTTAATAAATGCACCATCTCCAGCACTTGGTTCAATAACTAAATCACTATTTTTAACTTTAATATATTTTTGAAATAATTTAACACATATTTTAACTATATTTTTATTTGTATAATATTTATCGTATTTATTCATTATATATAATAAATAAAAAAAAAAATTTAGGATTTTTTACAATTTTCAAGTAAATTAAAAAAATCTATACAACTATTTTTTTCAATTTTTTTATTTCCTAATACTGAATCAATAGTTCTAGAAGCAAGTTGTGAACCTGTTCCTAGTGCAAATCCTTGGATAATACTACTTAAAAATTCACTTCCGATATTATTATTATCATAACTTCTTAATGTTGAATTATTATTATTTAAAGGTTTTGTTGTACTTGGAAGAGAACTTTATGATGTTTTATTTTTATTTTTTTTGTATACCATATTATAATAAACTATTAATGTAGAATACTAAATAAATTTTATATAATAATTATAGATAGTGAAATAATGTTAGCTCCTAATTATATTCTTATACATTTAGTAATTGTTATTTTATCAATAGTATTATCATATATTATATATAGATATTTAAAATATGATTTAATTGATATTAGTAAATTTGTTAAAAATGATATTGAAAATTTTACACAATCTATTAATACAGATATGTTTCATGATGAAACAGCATACCCAATATTAGAAGATATAACAAACAAAATACAAACAAAATATGATAAATATTTTAATAAAGACACCATTGATGAAGAATTGAGAAGATTACAAGTTTATAATCGTAAATAATTTATTTTTTATCATATTTATAACAACATTCGTCACCGTGTTTGTTTTTTCTTTTAAATAAATTATTTTCACACAAACCTTTTGAATTTGGTCTTCTATTTTTTGGACATGTTGTTTTATTATTTATACTTTTATTTTTATAACAACAATATGTATTATGTTTATTTAATTTTTTAAAAGGATATAATGGATTTGAACAAGATTTAGTTATTTTATTTGGTCTTCTAATTTTTGGCATACATGTTAATTCCTTAGTAGATTTTTTCTTTTTTTTAACATTATTTTTATCATCATCTTCAATTATTGAATTACTTCTCGATTTTGGACTTTTTGTATTTTCATTATTTATTTTTTTGAATAAATGATAATCTATAGCTATTTTTTTTAATTTAGTAAGTAATATATCAACATATTCATATTTTTCTGGTAAAATTTTATCATATAATTTTTGATCAACAGTTTCTGTTATTAATTTTTTTTTATTTGTACTTGGAATTAATTTATATATATGTATATTTATAACTTTTTTTAGATTAATATGTTTATCTTCATCAATATCGTAATGAGAACAAAATCTTATAGCTCTTCCTTCAATTTGTTTTTTTCCTGCAATATTCCATACAGGATCAATTAAATGAATATGTTGTATATGTTTAAAACTAATACCTTCTTTAATACTCGGACTTCCAATAAGAAGTTTGATTTTATTTCCATAAATATTATTTTCACTATTTATTATTTTTTTAATAATATCTTTTTTTACATCTGTTTCATTACCACTCCATATTGCATATATTTTATTTTCATAAGATTTCCAATTTATGTCATCTTTATAAACATCAAAAATAGATTTCCATCCATCTTTTAGTAGATATTGTTCTATAACATTGATACCTACATTTACAAAAGAAGTATAAACAACATGTTTTCCAAATATATTAGGGGAATTAATTATATTAATAAGTTTATCTAATTTTGGAGCATATAATTTCAAATTATTTATAATTGTATTCATATTATATTTTTTACTTAAACAACTAATACCTATTTGTCTTTGATTTGCTAAAAAAGCTTCTTCTTCGTAATCATTTGCTGTATTTTTAAACTTCATTGAATTTAATGCTTCATATGTCATCGTATCTTGAATATGACTCATATTAATTTGATGTGTAATTAAATTAGATTTAGGATAAGCATTTTTTGATGAACCAGAAAAATAACTTATTTTTCCTCTTAATTTTTCTAAATTATATTTATAATTAATATTAGTTAAATTTTCTTTAATATTATCAAAACTTGGATTTAATAAATAAACTAGTTCTGGTAATTCTTTATATGAATCATATATTGGTGTTGCTGTTAAATATATTAATTTTGAATTAATATGGGAAAATTTTGATAATAATTTAATTAAAGTAGCATTAACAGAAAGAGATTTTAGATTTGTTAATTTACCTGTTGTTTCAATATTAATATAATTATCTATATTATATGTATCACTAATAACATTATGTAATTCATCTATAATTATCATTTTATTTTCAGTAAATTTTTTTATAAAATCCAAAATATTATTACTATTTTTAATACACATTAAACGATATTTATCATATGACATTATAGTATAGTTTTTATTTATTTCAGTTATGAATTTTTTTTTTAATTTAATTTTGATATTAATATCAGTTAAATCACTATTATATATATTATATTCTTCTTTTGTAAAATAATTATAGTTTGTACATGGCGATATTAATTCATCATAAAAATTATTTTTTAATCTAGCTGGTAAAATAATAATTATTTTATATTTGTTATTTAATTTAAGATAATTTTCTGCAAGAATAATCGAAGTACATGTTTTACCAGAACCAATTTCATGAAATAATAAAAATTGTTTAATATTATCTATGTTATTTGTAAAATATTTTTTTAAAAATAATTGTTGTGGTTGTAATTCAAATTCATTATTTTTCTTACATAATTCGTCAATATTTTTATCATTATAATTTTGTTTATATTCTATATATTTTTTATATGTGTTGAATCTACTCATAAAAAAATAAGAAATATAAAATATACTTAATTATAAGAGAGATAATATAAATGTTTACTAAAAATATATTATTAGATATTATTTCAATTATTGTAATTGTAATAATAATAATAATTATATTTATTAATAGTATATATACTAATAACAATAATTATATTGAAAAATATTCAAATTTTGACGAAAATATAGTTGATAATGAAACGCAACAAGAAAATAGTAAAAATCATAAACTTACAAATGAAGAGATTATTAAAAAATGTCCAAGAGGTTGTGGACATCATCCTCTCTCTGTGCCAAATTGTAATGAATGTAATAAAGATAAAAAAGATTACGATAAACTAACACCAAAAGAAAAAATGTGGATAGACAAATATCACGTTGTAGGTGATCAAATGAAATTATATGCTGATAATAAAATAAAGGAATGGCAAAAAATTGATAGCAATATTAAATTTAGATATACATTTTTAAAAAATAATGAATTACATCAAGTGAATATTCATCCTGATTATTATAGTATATTATATAACCAATATAATCCTGAAAAAAATCATAGTAATTATAAAGATATTGCAGAATGGATGAAAAAACTTAAATTAGATGTTGAAAATTATTCATATTTAACTGTAAATACACTATCTAATGATTGGAAATATATTGATATAGAACCAAAACAATGGATTAAAGATTGTATATATGATTTTGTACTAAAAAATAAACTTTATAGTGAAGAATTTAAAAATAATTTATCTATTGAAGAAAAAAAAAAATATAATATTATTGATATTGAAACAAAATTAACTGAATATTTATCTAATATTGGTAAACCAATAGATAAATCATTTGATAAAGCACAAATAAGATGGAAAATGTTTGAAGATTCTACTAATAATTTAGTTAATAAAGACTTATATTCATTAAAAATTATTGAAAATATATCAAATGGTAATGGATTTCATATTGATGATCTTATATTATTATTTAATTTAAATAAAATAAGAGCTTTAGAATACATTAATCATTTAATAGAAAAATTAGAATCTGCTGAAGAAAATAGACAAGAATTTATTAGAACATATAAAACTGATAATAATTGTGAAAATGATTGTTTTATTTTTAAATTAAAAACTGATTGTATTTACAATGATGATAAATCATTATTTACAGAAATTAATATACCTGTAAAAACTAAAAATAATTCAAATGTATTAATTTATAATTTTTGGCCAATATTTCAAAATAATAATTATACAATAAATAAAAAAACTCTACTTGATAATGATAGTAATGATAGTAATGATTACTGTTCTAATGAAACATTATGTTATAATTCTAATAATATAAGTAAAGAACATTGTTTATTTTTAAATCCATCTTCGATTTCAAATACTTTAATGAATTATGTTATATCTTCTTAATATGATTTATTCATTTTCCGAATCATCATTTATATTATCATATAAATTTTTTCTTATTTTATTATAATCTAATTCGAAACCATTATCGAATTTTTTATCACTATATTTTTGTTCCATTTTTTTATAATCTTCAATATTTATAAGTGAATTGTTTTCATCATCTTCTATATCACTTTCTTCTTCTTTTTCTTCTTGTGAATATTTGTAATCCATAAAATTCATTTTATATTCGGGATTTATTATTGATTTTTCAAAATTTTGTTTTTGTTTTGCACTATAATAATGTACTGCAAATACTATATTGTGATTTACACCTCGGAAATCATATAAATTTCCTTCAGCATTTTCAAATTTTAGTGTAATTTTACTTAATTTTCCAATTGGATGAAATTCTCTTAATTTTAATTTAAGATATGATGTACTTTCTTCATTTAAACCCCAATTAGTAACTCTTATTTTTGCAAGTCCAATTGTATTTTTAGTATAAGATAATGAACCATATAAATGTTCTTCAATTTCTGGACATTTTAAAATTATATATTCAGAACCAATTAAATAAACTATACCTGGAGAAACTATTCTATATTTATTATCATTAATTATCTTTATAGAGTGATAAAATTTTTCATAAGTATTTATTTTGTTTATATTTAAATAACTATAATTATTAATAAATTCTAAATTATCGCTCACTTTTGAATAAAATCCAAGTGTTTTATTTAAAGTTGATTTATTCATATCAAATATTATATGTCTATTTCCTTCAAATTTAAGAATGTTTTGTATATCTGCCGGAATTGTATTTCCAGTACATTGTAATTCTAATTCGAAATTATCAATATCTGTTAATATACTATTTTTATTTACATCTTCTATTTTTCTATTTAATATTACAGAATTAATGTTCTCTCTAAACTTTGTATTTAATGTTACTATTAATTTATTGAGTGTATAATTTCCTATTGGTATTTCTATTATAAATAATTCAAAAAATAAATTTAACAATTTTTGATAATCATTTATATTGTTGATATTTAATATATCTTTTGCATAATAATAATGTATATTTGATATATAATGATATGATGGTAATATTTTATAATAATTATTATCAACTATTATTATTGTATTTGATAACAATTCATCGTTTTCTATATTTAAATTATTCCATTCTATTTCATTAATAATAATTTGATTATATTTTTGTTCATAATTATCTGTATTTTTTATTAAATTTACTAAATTATTATTAATTAACCATTGTTTTTTTATGTTTCCATTTATATTAATTGTACCATCCGGTACATATGTTGTATATTCTGTTCTCCATATTATATTATCAATTAAAATATAAGAATTAGAATTAATATTATTGATAAAAAAATTTTTGTCAAAAATTGTAAAATCACTTATTTCTAAATTTATAATATCTGTAATATTTTTAGATTTATCTCTTATTAGTTTTATAATTTCGGTATTATCTATAAGATTTTCCCCAGAATCATTAACACTGTTTGTAATTCTCCATTTCAAACCTGTTATTATTTTTATAAAAATGTTAATACCATTATTAAAATCAAAATTTAAATCATTTAATTTTTCATTTGTAAAAATTAGGTCTTCATTATTATAAATTTTGTTTTTTATTTCATTTCCTAAATTATTATTTTCATATTCCTCATAATAATTAGATTCTATATCTATATTCGTCCATTTATTACCCATATTTATATTTGTTTTAGGTTTATAATAATTTTTGATATAATCATTAATAATTTCTATATAATTATTTTTATTACTGATATCTATATTTAACGATTCAAATTTTTCAAATGATAATTCTAATTCATTATTACTTACATTATTTATTAAAAAATCATTATTAATATTATTACCATGAATTGGTTTAGTATTTCCTATATATTCCCATTTTAACCCATAATTGTTTTCAATTTGTTCAGTGCCGATATTATACCATTTTAAATAATATTTTTCATCATATTCACTATCTATAATTGGTATTACATTATAAGTTCGTAAATTATTAATACCATATTCATTTAATTGATCGTGATTTTGAAAATTATTATTTATTTTCAAATCTTCTGATAATTTTATATTATATATACTTGTGTAATTAGAATTATTATCAATTGTATTTACATCAATTACTATTCTATTCCAATGTAATATATCTACAACACTAATATAATTATATTTATTTAAGTTTGTAATTCCATAATTATTAATACTATCAATTATTCTATTATTTTTTAAATTATCTGATAAAATATAATTTATAATTTCATTATCTTCTTGTATATTTCTTATATTATCAAATTTTTCCCATTCTAAACCTTCCGCCATATCAAAATAATTAATAATTGCATTTTTTGTTGTATTTATATGAATATTTAATTTATTTGTATCATTATCAATATTGTACATTGTTTTTGGTACACTAACATCTAATATTTCAATTCCAAAAACATTTTTAAATGGTATATCAAAATTAACAACATAGTTATTTGGATTGGGATATTCTTCTTGATTTCTAAATTTACTATCAACAATAAATGTATAATTTTCTTTAATACTATTTTGTTTCATATAATCAACATCTTCAATTGACATTATAAACTTAATAAAATAATATAAAATATATTTTGTATTATTTAATATAGACACTTTTATATATGTTTGATATACAACATATTTATAATAATCATTATAATAATATAATAATTATTGGTGATATACATGGTGATTTGAAAAGATTAAAAAATATATTGCTTCATGAAAACATCATTACAACAAATTTAGAATGGATTAAAAATGATATTATTGTTATACAATTAGGTGATCAAATAGATAGTGCTAATAGAAATAGATTAATTAATGAATGGGAAATTATTAAAGATGTTGAAGTTTTAAATTTTACAAATTTATTAAATAAATTGGCAAAAACTAAAAATAGTTTATTTATTTCAATAATTGGTAATCATGAATTAATGAACTTTTTAGGAGATTTTTCTTATGTTTCTAATAATAGTTCATATTCAGAAAGACAAAATAATTTTCAAAAGAAAGGTATTTATAATAATATGTTAGCAAATAGACCTATTGTTGTTAAAATAAATGATCTTATTTTTTGTCATGCTGGAATTACTAAAAATCATTTAGATATCTGTAATAAATATAATAAGGATATTTTTTATCTCAATAAAATATGGTATAACTTATTAACTAATAATACAGATAAACAAGATATAGAAATTATAAATAAATTAATACTTGATAGTGATGGTATATTATGGACTAGAGAAACACAAGATAAAGAAGATATAAATTATATATTAAATAAATTAAATTGTAATTATATGTTTGTTGGACATAATACTGTTGAAAATATTACATTACATAATAATGTATGGTATACAGATAATGGTATATCAAGAGCATATGGTAAAGAAAATTATCAATATATAGTGATTGATAGTGATCATAATATAAATATTAGATCTTTATAAAAAGTACATATTTATAAAATAAAATAAAATTTAAAATTAAATTAAAAAAAAATTAAAAAATATAAATATGTACTTTTTATACATAATCATTTAAAATTGGTTTAGGTAATGTATTTATCACATTATCCTTATATTTAAATATTAATGGATGAAATATACATCCTAACATTTCCGCCCATAAAATTGGATATTTACTACCATTATTACCTAATGAATCTCTTGGATTATTAGAAGGATATTTTTTCAAATCTTCTAGTTTTTTATCTAATAATAAAATCATATTATCATACCATTCATTTGTTAATTTTGTATTTTTTTTACAAATATAAGAACCATTACCTACTAAATAATTATGATTTAGACCTCTTACTGGACTTCCTCCTGGAATTTCTTTATATCCAATTATCCATGCATCACTATTATATAAAATTTCAAAAGATTTTTTCCAAGAACCTGTAGTTTTTTTTATATCACAATATCCTCCTCCATGAAAATTCATAAAATAAGTCCTTAAATAATCACTTTTATGAACAGCACTTAAATATTTATATGCTGGATGTAATGGATGTTTTTCTAATATATAATCATTCAAATTTTTTTTATCAACAAAAACTATATTACATTCTGTTATTTCTTTCAATTGTTTAATACTATTTAAACGATTTT
>CERI01051418.1_pt1 | contig 15507 bp, 21 predicted proteins | sample 350261 | NCBI WGS metagenome assembly CERI01 (sample SAMEA2620979, study PRJEB7988) | marine metagenome | isolation source: saline water (ENVO:00002010), including
GAGACTTGGATCTTTTACACATACTATATCACTATTCATTTTTTCATATTCTATAATTGATTCATCTGCATTCTTTTTAGCTAGCAATCGCTCCCCTGCGCGTTCCTCCTCTTGATTTTTAAGCCATTCTAATTTAAGTTCTGCATCATAACTAAAAGTTTCACCTAAGAATCTTCTACAACCATCTTCACTTCTGCATATTCTTTTAGAATCTTCTGATTTAAAAGAAACATCTAATATATTTTGTAATTTATCTATGTCAGGATATGGTGTATTTTGATTTGGTAAAGATAATAATATTCTCGTTTTTAAGTTATTTGAATATCTATAAATTTCTTCATATTCGTCTTCAAGTATTTTATAATTATCTTCAGCATCGGCTACAAACTGAATAAGATAGTCATTAATTCTAGCATTTTCTTTAATTTCATCTATAGCATCTTTAAGATCGTTGATGTCTGGATTTGGATTTGAATCAGATTTTAAATTATTAGTTACATTTTTTTTTAATATAGTAAGTTTAGTATTAATTTTATTGTAAAGTCTTTTAGCTACATCTATATCATTTTTGTATTCAGGTTTGTAAATACTAATGGCGCTAAAGGCGGGTTCATTTCCTATAGTAATTAAAGCATCTATATCTACAGTGTTTTCATTTTTACCATTTACAATAGAATTTAACCGTGAAATAAATGCATCTGGATCTTTTAGAGCCTCATCCTTAGAGGCCACAAGTCTCATCAGAGTAATTCGTGCATCAATTATAAAACCATTTTCTGAATATCTTTCCACATCATCATAACCTATTCCAGTGCCACCTATTATACCACCATTGTGCATACTTTGTGCTCCATCAAAAATATCTCTTAAGTTAGATATGCCCCAACCTTCTGATTTTTTTGTAACACACCCGAGTGTACCTTTGGTTAATGACCAATAATTTTCACCTGCACCCTTTCCACCATAAACACCCTTATGAACTTCCTCTGAACCCCTAACCCCATTTGTATTTCTAATATCCCGTGATACGGAGTCCTTATATAAAATTGACTTTCCACCTGGTATCGCTTTTATTGTTTCATCTCTGGGGCGAGATTCTTCTCTAATTTGACGGTCTAAATTACTATCGCATGAATTAGATCGTTTATATCCATTGTCCTTTGACTGGTATTTACCGTGCATCCAGTCATTAAATCGGTTAACAGGCCTAAATCTCCCTGTTATGGTTTCAAAAGCTTTCCCATTCCAACCGGATCCTCGCCAATTTCCAATATCTCTTTCACCCATACTCCAATAAGAATTTTCCTCAATACCTTGCATCCCATTATTTGCAATCACAACATCTTTATACTCTAGAGCATCCTCTAATCGTTCTAAATCTGGAAAAGGATTGTCTTCAGTGGGTAACGCATCTCTTACAGATATATAAAAAATCTTTGTCAATTCAGACACATCTTGTGTACGTTCTGGTAAGTCAGATCTTTTTAACGTTTTATCTGAGTTAGTATTGGACTCTAAACTTGAATCTATAATCCAAAATATTAAATAAATTAATGTAAAAATAAATATAAGTGTTAATAAATGTTTATTATCCATTTACATTTATATTTATCAAATATTTTATTAATGATTTAAAAAACTAAAAACCCTCCTTCTGTAATAGAAGAAGAGCCGCCTCCCGAATCACCCTTTTCACCCTTATCACCCTTTTCACCCTTAGCACCGTCTGTACCGTCTGTCCCTTCGTCTCCGTCTTCTCCGTCTTCTCCTTCTTCTCCTTCTTCTCCGTCTTCACCCTTAGCACCGTCTGTACCGTCTACCCCTTCGTCTCCTTCTTCTCCTTCTTCTCCCTTATCTCCCCTATCTCCCTTTGCAGCAGCTGTACCAGGTATTCCCTGCGACCCGTCTCTTCCCGAATCACCCTTATCACCCTTATCACCCCTTAGTCCTCGCAGACCATCTTTTCCTGGAAGACCATTGATACCCCCCGGACCTCTCACTCCAGGATCTCCCTTAAGACCGGGGGTTCCTACTGGACCCTGAGGACCAGGCATCTGGGGTCTAACACTGAAATCTCCCAACTCAGAGGCTTCTAGAGTTTTCTGTAAAATTAAAGCCTGTTCATTTCTATTCAATTCGTCTTCAAGGAAAGAAGGGCATCTATAAAACTTACTAGATTCTTCGGGACTATTTGGAGTCGGTCTTCTACCTTTCCATTCGCTTTCGTTCTCCATATCTTTTGTAAACGGTGTTGCTTCCTTATGAGAACAACGCGTCTGACTATTGGTCGCTTGAGAGCATTGTCGTGCGTAACCATAATATAAGCCCTCGTCATTCATATGGATAAAATCTGAGCAATTATTACCCTCAGCTTTTTGTTTTACTTGATCGACCCAAAAACAATTTACCTGAGGAACACCGCATCTGTCATCCGCATCCCTGTTGTATCTACGGTATGGATTGAATAAAATTTCTCCTATAATACTCCCATTAGACGACTTAGCTACACCTCTTAATGTGTCATTATCGTATTCTATTTCTACATTTCTATTTAATGTTTCACCACTAGATCTGTCAACTAATGCCTGATCTCTCATATCCAGTAGTCCTATTACATCATTACCGTTTGCCACAAGCCAGAGATCTCTATTACTTAGAAGATAATTTACTTCAGGCCATTTAACAGGTTCTCCCTTTTTTATGTTTGTTAACTGCCATGGGTCCCATGCAGGAAATTGATCTGGATCTATATAATTAGGGTTGGACTTACCATCAATATCACATAAACCCTTATTAGTCGGCCCATAATTTGGATGTGGGAGAGGTACATCTCTACCTTCATCATCCTGGGGGTAAACAACATTTACATTTACACGTAGGTTGTCGTCTTTGAATTTTTCACATTTGGGATCATCATCTTGTTCTATAAAAGGTTCATCTATATTATCTAACCTAGTTCTAGCCTGGTAAATGGCTATAAGTCCATTTCTTCCACCTAACCATGGACCAACTTCTCTTATATTTCCGTCAACCTCTACAGTTATTTTATCGGCATTTTCAGGAGACTTGTAAGGATTTACTGAATATCTTCCGGGCCTTCCATCGCCTCCTCCATAACCTCCTTCGCCCTCACCCCCTGGAACATCTGTCACGTATTTCTTCCATTCATTACTATTATCGGTTATACCTCCAGGGGGGGAACATAAATCATCGTCATCCATTTTTACACCAAGTGGATTATTTTTATCATCACCATCTTGCCATGGTTGAGATGGGTTATCTATATAAAGTCTGCACTGACCTAAATTAACATCATAAGTTCTATGCGATTCGGACATACCAAAATAAGGATAATTTAGATTACGAGCAATAGTTGCACACTGGTTTACTGTAAGAAATGATCCATCTCTTGGAACTATCAAATCCTCTTCTAATGTAGGAGTTAAACCTTCTACCTTTCTTGTAATACCGGTAGACTCGCCATTACCGCTCATAATATCACCAGATCTCTGGTAACATCCAATATATCTCTCAGTAGATACTACCTTTATATTTAATGAATTAAATGAATTTATAGCCTGTTGAGCGTATCTTTCAGTCTGTTCTACAGTCTCTCTTAAAGCGTTAGTTTTATAACTGGCCCCCAAATTATCATATACAGTCCTAGTCTGTTCTGCTATAGCAACAGCCTGTTCACTAAAAGCCTTTGCTGCACCCCATCCAGTTAAACCATATTTTTCAGCAGTTTCAGTATTGTCCATAGCAGTCTTTACAGTATTTTCATTTGTTATGATAAATTGTGTTTGAGCTTCGTCTGATGCTTCAGAATTTTCTCTAAATCTATTGAAAAATAATTTTATTACATATATTACTATACTTAATAATATAATTCCTATTATAATTTTCAATATGTATTCTTTTTTCATTTACAATAAGAGATATATTTTTTTTTTATTATGAACTAGATATTTTAATATGCCCCAAAACCTGGAATCATAAAGGTTTCTTGAGCGGCCGAAACCCATGGTATAATCATATCGACTGCTTCAGAATTTATATTTACATTAGTTTTCACTCTTTTTAAATCAGTTTCAATATCGGATATAGAACTTTCTCCAGAATTTATATTGCTTTTTAAATGATTTTTAATATCGGATATAGAACTTCTAGCACCTATTAATAATATTAACATTATAATTATTGTGATAACAATAGGGGACACAATGGCAATTAACATAGTTGTAGATACCATCCTTTATTTATTAATATAATACATTTTATTTTTTAATTATTTAAAAACAAACATAAGGACACTTAATATACAAGTGTAATGGATACATTAATTCCAGCTATTTCAGCAGGTATTGTATCGAGTATAGTGTGCAATCCTTTAGATGTTTTAAGAATAAATAAACAGATAAATAAAAAGATTACATTAAATAGATATACATGTTTCAAAGGTCTTTCATATGGGATTTATACAATAACACCTTTCTGGGGACTATACTTTTCCATCTACGAAAAATTAAAAACTAATAATAATTTAAATATACCAACGAGTGCTTATATATCTACATGTATAGCAAGCACTTTTACAACCCCGTTATGGGTTATTAAACAAAAAGCACAAACAGATAAAATACATGAGATATATAAAATGACATATGGTCAATTTTTCTCGGGGTTAATTCCAACTTATATATTATGTTTAAGTTTTACGATTCAAATCCCACTGTATGAATATCTCAAAAGTAAAACAGATAATTCTACTTTTAATACATTTATAAATACATCAGTGTCTAAAACTGTTGCTTCGAGTATATTTTATCCACTTGATACTGTAAGAGTTATGCTGAGAAATGGGGGAAATTTCTCGGGTATGAAAATACAGCATTATTATAGAGGCATCAGTGTTTATCTCATGAGAAGTATACCCTATCATGCCAGTGTTTTTTGTACATTTGAGTTCGTAAAAAATTTAATAAAAGAAAGTCCCTGTAAATAACAATCGGCTAGATCATCTTTTTTCTTATTATTTTCAAAAAAATCTTTATGAGAATTAATAAGGTGTCTAGTATGAACTATACCTAAATTTTTATTTCTGGTGTATTTGCTTTTAGCTTTATGCTCAATTTGAATATCACAACATTTTAATTTATATTTTGCAGCATAAAATTGAATTTTAGCATTTCTCTGCTGTTCATGATTAATCCTAAGTATAAAATAAACATAAATAGCGGTTGATATATTTCTCATTTTAGGATTGAATGATGGCTGCTTTTCAAGAAGAATTACGTCAGCTTCTCTAAGGTGTTCAAGTTGATCTAATTCTTCTATAACTCTTAGAGTTTCATTTACCCCAGTACAATTTATTAAATTCCAATCTAAAATAGTCCCATCTACAGAATCTAACATACAGTATGCTAAATTTTTAATTCCTATATCGAAAGATAAAATTATCATTAATTATAGAATGTATTTTTTTTTTAAATAGATTTTAAATTCAATAAAGGTATCAAGTCATTCATATCTTCTTTCCTTTTTTCTTTTTGAGTTTTAATTTTATTAATATCATTTATATCCCATGATACAAATAATTTATTACTAGCTAAAGTTACTACACAAAAACCTTCATTGGTAAGCTTAATATATAAAAAATTAGTCACATCTCTTACATCATACCTTGGATAACCAAATGTATAACCCTGAACAGTATATATACATTTTAATTCCCCGTGTTTAGATAAATTAGAAATTTTATCAGTAAGTTTAGAAAGAATTTCTGTTTTTAGATTGTTGTATCTATTCTGCTGTCTTTTTTGTGATTCTATAACATGTTGTAGACTATTCATTATTTACAATAAATACATTTAAATTTTTATTTTAAAAAAGCGCAGAAGATGTTTTTATGGTTTTTTTAACATCTTCTTCATCTTCTTCATCTTCTTCATCTTCTTCATCTTCTTCCTCATCAGAAGAATCTTCGATTGACTCGTTTGTTTTGATTTTAAAGTCCTCATTTTCATTTCCGTTTTCATTTTCATTTTCATTTCCGTTTTCAGTTTCAATTTGTTCTGTAACTGGAGGAGGAATTAGTTTAGCAATTTCTCCTATGGGTATATCTCTCTTTAATTCATTTTCATAATTAGACTCTAAGTCTTCATCTACATCATTATTAAATAAATTGTCATTTAATTCACCTAATTGTTTCGCCATCGGAGTTTCTTCTTCATCAAATGCACCAGATAGATACTCATTTAGGATGTATTCCAATGGAACCTGATTTGATATAGCATCTATAATAGAGGTAGTTATTATAGTAAATAATTTTTCTTTATCGTTATTTATTATATGTGGATGATAATAAATCTGTTCAGATGCATTTATTATTATTTTGTGTAGGAAGTTATTAAGATTTGGAACTTTTATTTTTATTGCCTTATCATCCGCCTTTATTCTAACACATGCCAATATTTTAACATGACTTACAAATATAGCGGTTATTAAATCCATTAAATACGGATACTTCTGATTTATTTTTTGAAGATACTCCTCTAATGTATAACTAGACCATCGAGGAACTTGTTTAAGTTCTTTTTGGAAATTAGAATATGAAAGGTTTCTTCGTAAATTATTTTTTTGTGAGTTTATAAATACATTCTTGAGTAATTCATACATTTCTGGTTGAAGAAGTGAAATTAACTGTTTAGTATATTCTTCTTTGGCTGCAACTATTACGTTAACGTTTAATGTTTCAGACATGGTGATTTACAATAAATGTTTTATTTTAAAAACTCAAATTAAACACTAAAATTAAATATACATTAATTGTAAATATGCCTTGTAAGAGAAGTGAAAAAACAGTAAACTGGGTTTTATCTAGTGATTTTATTAATAAAATTAAAGAATCTCTCAGTAGAGATAAAGTTGAAATAGCTGGGAAAATATTATTTAAAGACGATGAATATTGTAATAAAGACATTTGCAATAAACAAAGTACAGAATTTAAAATTAATAGAGGTAATGAAGATTCTGTTGCTACTCCTTATGGTATTGTTAATTTTCACACGCATCCAAAACAATGTTACATAGATGCAGATACTATATATGGATGGCCTTCGGGTGAAGATATTCGTCAATGTATATCATTTGCCAAAAAAGACAATTTAACACACATTGTTTTTAGTCTAGAAGGTGCATACATTATTAAAGTAAACAAAATAATAAATAGCACACAAACAAAAATGGTAGAAGATATATTAAAACATACGCACAGATTCAGAAGTCCTAACCCTAAAAGACAAAATGATATCTTTTATAATATGATAAAAGTTTTAAGACTTCGTAAACAAACAAATCCGGTTAAAACATGGTTAAATCTTGTAAATAACATGTCGTTAAAAAATATTTACATATTATACAATGATAAATTTAAAAAGAAATTATCTATACCCACTGATAACACTAATGTATTTTCAGTAGAGTTAGTTAAATATGGGGAAACTATTAATTTTAAAACTAATTATATTAGTGAAGTGTGTCATAGAGAATCTTTTCGGTAGATTCTTCAGTAACGCATAGTATTTCTGGTGTTTCATAGAAATTAACTAAAATTCCTTTTTCACATTTTACATTTTTTAAGTATTTTTTAAGTTGAACAGTTTCTTTATTAGTTAATCTAGTACTTTGAGACTTAAGTTCAATTATAAGTTTAATATTATATGGAGATAGTGATTCATATATAACTATATCAGCTCTTTCAAAACCAATATACACACCTTTATAATGTATAGGAATAACCACTTCAGTTCCGCAATAATAATTGTGTCTCTCTAATTCCATTCTCAGGGCTTCTTGATATATATTTTCCTTGTAAAAATCACCAAGTTCAACTTTTACTTTTTTTATACACGATAGTACATCTTGAATTAAAATATCCATTTACTCTTACAACTATACTTACATTGAAAACTTTCTTTAAATTGTATTATTTAAACGTTATAGAATTAAAATCATTTTCAATAAATTTTACCTTTCTTTTAAAAGAACGTTCTTGAGGATTATGTATCATCTTTTTAATTATATTGAGATAACTATTATGATATTCAGTTGATAGATTTCCGTCAAAAACAGTAACATTACCCAGAAGACCTGGTAATAGCCATTCATCGTGATATTGTTCACATTCCTTTAAGTATTCCAAAGGGATATCATTCTCGCCTGGGCGATTTCTTTTGTTAACCCGAATATTACAATTTTCAGGAGAAGTTTTTAGATAGATGAATTTAGGTGTTGGAATATCTTCCATAAAATAATCAAACCACAATCTATAACATGAAAGCTCTATATCATTAATTTTACAAGCCTTATGTAACATTTTAGTAAAAACATTAAAGTCTGTGTAAACACATCTTTCCGTGATTATAGTGGTGGCTCCAATTTCTACAGCCTGTTTAATAGCAGTTCTTAGTCTCGTAAGACGAGAGATGTATGCAGTCATTTGAAAACAAAATGCATATTCATAAGGATGATTATAAAACTGTTGCAACAAATTAATTCCATTTTGATCCTTGATAGATTCCCATATATCGACGGGTTCTTCAACGAAAATAATGTCAGTTCTATCTAGTAGTTGTTGACGACAATAATTAAAAAATGTTGATTTCCCGGAGCCAATATTACCCTCGATGGAGATGATCATTTTATAATTATATACATTATGTTTTTAAATAAGTTAAATCAGAATAGAGATATATCTTTAAGTTTATCTTTTAATTTATTTTCTATATTAAAATCGTCGATAGATAGATTATGTTCTTCAAGATCTCTTATGGAGTATTCGGTTAATTGTATTTTTTCTTCATTGGTTTTTTTTATTTTAAATTGAGATATTTCCCATCTTAGATAAAATGCGGTTTTTGTAAATATTATAACCGGGCATTTTATAATTGCTATACCTAACATTTCATCTAGTAAGTTTGAATGTTCTATGAAATTATTTTTACTTTCATAAAAATATGAATTTTCATCATAAAAACATTTTAATTTATCATCACCTGTTATACAATCTCGGTATAAAGATTTACAATCTTCAATTGTAATATTTTTTCCAAACCAGGTCTCGCTGTTTTTTGAAGTTTCTTTAACAACTTCTTCTCCTATCCAGGTGATGTCTTTTTTAGTTTTAGAGTCGAGTTCTATAAGAGCTTTATTATTATTTTTATCCAATGATAATTTATTTTTTTTCAATTGAAAAATTATATCATCCTCCTTAAATATTAATCTAGAATAAAATACATCATCATGTATTTTTACAGGCTTGTATATATTAAGTATAGGACTCATTGATTAATACATATTATTATTTTTTATTAAGTTAATAAACGAGAATGACACTTTCATTTTATCATTAAAAGCTGAACAAGTTCGTGTCTTCCATTAATAGTTGTAAAAGAAAAAATTGCTTTACCTCCATATTTTATTTTTTCTTTTGTTATAATTTTACTGTCAGAATCAAAAATCTGATAATTAATGTCTTTACCTGCATAAATAAGAACAGAATCGTGTGTATTTAAATTAGATTCTATGTTTTTAAAAATATATAACCTCTCAATGTATCTACTTAAATTAATAAAAACACAATGATTTTCTGCGTCTCTATTGACGGTGAAATGTAAAAAATTATCGTCATCTCCTATAGAAAATAACATAATAGGGCTTTTTATTTGTACAGGACTGTCTTTATTTACTAATTTTTTTTCTTCGTCTATTTTTAATTGAAGTATATCTATATCTTTATAAGATATCATCTATACTATTATGATATATTATAATAGTATGTATTATAACGAAAATTAAGTATACATGCCGTATGGTAAAGTTGTTACTTTACTTTCTTTATTGTCTGTAAATATTTCGATTGCATGTTTAAGATCATCTATTTGTATGGTATATGTTTTTTCTAACCCAAAATTCTTTCTATAATTATGAATCATTGCCTTTTCTATTATATTTTTCACATCTCCTCCATTACCTGTAAATAATTTATGTCTTTTGTTTATTATATCTATAATTTCTGATTCAATACAATCTGTTTCCCATTCCTTCTCTCTAATTTCTTTATAAAAAATTTCAGTAAGTTCTTTAGATGTATAATTCTCTATTGTAAAAGTCCATGGAAAACGTCTTCTAAGACCAGGGTTCATATTAAAAAAACATTTATCTAGCTGTTCTTTATAGCCGGCTATTATACATATAATACTACCTGAATTTTCTGTTAAGTATTGATTTATTGTATCAACGCATTCTTTTGCATAGATATCATCTGTAGATGCGCTTCCTATAGAATAAGCTTCGTCTATTAAAACAACCCCCTTTTTACATCTATTAAGAGCTTTTGTTGTTTTTATAGTTGTACCACCAAGGTATTCAGATATTAAATCACTTCTTTTTAAAACATTAAATTTAACTTTCTTAAATATACCTATTTTCGCATACACTTTGGATAAAATAGCTGCAACGGTTGTTTTACCTGTCCCAGGTGGTCCTTCTAAAACGGTATGTAACATTATTTTTTCATCCATGTCCTGGATAAAGAATAATATCTGTTCTAATACTTGATTTTTAAGTTTTTTTAATCCAATCATATTATTAAGTTCTTTTAGATCATCTAGAATGTCGGGTAGTAAATACATTTTAGATGGGTAATGTTTTCTTAGTCTTTTATTTGGTAATAGTTTTTTATCATAATCGGATACCATTGATATTAAAGAGTCTAATGTTTCTAAATTATAACATGTTATATCGAAGGTTTCATCAGAATAATGACCTAATTTTCTTTTCATGGTTTATTAAATAATATATATTATTTTCTTAAATTTATAATGGACGAGATAATTAAAAGTATAATATCCGAGATATCAATTGAAGAAAATATAAATTTAGAAAAAATTATAAATAAATACTGTAAACAATTGAAAAAATGTTTTAAAGTATACTATAATACATATGGGTTAGAAGACTATAAAATGAATAGGATAGATTATATAGTTTTATATAATATATGGAAGACGCTGGACTTAAGGGGGTGTATAGAGTCTTATTTAATTATAATGTATTCTTATTATAAATTGGATGATTTTCATTTCCCGTTTGATAAATTTAAATCAGGACTTGATTGTGTAAAAATTATAAAAGATACAAATACAATAGCTATAATAGATTCTATTATTAAAGAGATATAAAATAATAAACTATATCTATACAAATGAATGTTCCAATAAAATATTTAAATATTTATACAACAAAAATTCAGGCAGAACAGATAAATAAGATTATACTAAATTATATTGATATAAATTGGGCAAAAAAATCATGTATAATAACAGATGCTACTGCATGTATAGGAGGTAATTCTAGATTGTTTTGTAAAGATTTTCATAAAGTAATATGTGTAGAAAAAGAAAATGACATTTATAATATTCTTAAATTAAACATGAAAGAATTTTTAAATTGTCAATGTTATAATGTGAGTTATAATTATGTTAAATTTTTAATTAAACAGGATATTATTTTTATAGACCCCCCTTGGGGTGGAAAGGAATATAAAAATAAAAAGAATGTAAAACTGTATCTCGATAATATTGATATACAAACAATAATTAATGATTTGTATAATTTTACAGAGCTAATAGTTCTAAAAGTTCCTATTAATTTTGATATTAATTTTCTTAATAATTTATTTTGGTATCATAGAGTTCATAATATAACAAAATACTCAAAAACAATTTATAATATAATAGTATTTTATAAACGTATTTAAAGAAATGTTTGATAATATAATGTGTACTTGAGATACCTGTACGGTTGCCCGAGTGGTTTAAGGGGGCAGACTTAAGATCTGCTGGCTTCGGCCTCGTGGGTTCGAACCCCACACCGTACAGATATTTCAATAATTTACTTAAAGTTTTTTTATATAAATATATTAAAACAATGACATCATTATCTCCATATATAACCGATTTTTACAAAACAGATGTATTAATAATTTTAGTTATAGTATATTATTTATATTACTACATCTGAAATTTAAATATTAATTTTTTTCTTTTATTCATCTGAGTTTTAGTTCTTTTTCCTAAAAAATCATGATATCTTTTTGCCAATTTGTAATGCATTTTTTTATTTTTTTTAATAACTCTAAGTCTTACCATAAGAATCATTGCAACCTGTTTAATTCTTTTATGATTATATTTTCCAGATTTATAGAGTCTTTCTAATTTACGTATTGTTTTTTTCGTATCTTCGTATGTTTTGTATTTTATAGATATAGTATCTTTTGGATTCTTATCTATATATACATCGAAAGATTTTTTAGGGTTTTTAGGGTTGTAGAGAAATCTTTTTTTACCAAAACTAACAATAATAAACATACTAATTATAATTTAATAAAAATATTTATTTTATATAAATGAGCAGCGAATTTAGACATTTCATAACCGATAATTTTTCATCAGCGAGAGTAATAACGGTTCTTGTTCATACTTATATAGCTACATTAATATATGAAATAATTAATCCAGTTATATTCGCAATTATAGATCCCAAAGATGTATTAAAAAATCTTAAAATTAAATTAACAGATGATAAATCAATAAATGTAGGTAGGGTAATATCAGATATGATAACTATAATATTAATATTCTCGGCGTTATTTTATTTACATAAACGAAAAAAATAATATGTAATCTATAATATATAATGTACAGATCCTTAAAAAGAAAAGATAAAAGAGTTAATTATTTATCTTACGGACAAAATGCACCAAATTATAAAGACAATGACAATGACAATGACAATGACAATAAAGAAGTAGATGAATCTAAACTACTTGCAGCAGATAATGACATATCTCCATTAAAATTGGATGTTAATAATCCTCAAACAGAATCTATTATTAAATCAAATGAGGAAAATGAGAAACCTATAGTATTAAAACCCAAAGTTAATAATAAAGATAATGAAAACGATAAAATATCTAAACCTTCTAAAAATAAACCACTATTGTGTATTGAAAATATGTTATTATTATTAATTTTTGCAATGTTAATTTATTGCTTATATGTATATATAAATAAATCCAATGGAAAATCTTATTTTGGAGCTAGAGACTGTGTATCATATGACATATCTAGAGCATATGATATAGTAAAATAAAGTTAAATATTTCTAAAAAATAATCAACTTAAAACACAAACTTCATAATATTGTATAAGATAATATGAAGAGACTGTTTTTTCAGGAGGCATATAATCAAGCTTTGAAGTCAGAGATGAATTTTAATCATGGTGCGGTTTTAATATACAGGGGGAAAATTATAGGACGTGGATATAATACATATTATAACACTAATTCTAATGAGAAACGTTCATTGCATGCAGAGGTAAGTGCCGTCCTAGACGGACTTAGAAGAATTAAGGCTGAGGATTTGAAACGTTGTGAACTTGTTATAATTAGGGTTAATTCACAAGGTCATTGTGTAAATTCAAAACCGTGTCAAAATTGTACGAACTTTATAATGAAACATTCAATTAAGAAAGTTTATTATTCTTAAATCAATATACTCCTCCATTCGGGTTCGAACCGAAGACCTCGCGGTTAACAGCCGCACGCTCTAACCAACTGAGCTATGGAGGAATGTATTGATTAAACTTTTTAGGGTATATATTATTAATTAGACATTTTAAATTGGGATTTAATGTTTAGGCATTTTTAATTAGGCGTTATCATCATTTGATTTACCGTTTTTAAGCATATCACTAATAATCATATCACTAATCATGTTAGACAATGCTTTATCATTTTCTAGTATTTTTTTTAGTACATCTGGGTTATTAATTATTTTTTGAATAAACTCAGAGTGTTCAAGGTCATTCATTTACTTATGATATATAATATTTTATTTCTTTAAACGGTTTACTCCTGGTTATCAACAACAACTTCTTCCTCTTCATCTTCCTCTTCGGAATCCACGATTGAATACCCTGATAGCTTATTACTCTTGTAAATCTTTGCTTGTAGAAGCTTAAATCCTACACCAAACTGAGTCTTACCAACAAACCAAACACCTGTAGACTGAATAAGACAAACAGCTTCCGAACCCCTTGGAATAGAACTTAGATCGATATTTCCATCGTCGTCTACAATATTAATAGACTTCTTATTATCATCATATACAGCAAACTGGGGAACACCATTTACAAATGGAAGCTTTACCTTTAGATTAGAAGGCCACTTTGAGTCCTTGGGAAACTTTTCAGCAGACTTATAAAACTCATTTACAAGTTCTTGGCTTAGCTTCTTTCCAAACCATGTTGACTCTTCCATGGAAAATGTCTTAGCCTTATTGTCAATAGAGCGAATATTATCAGTAAATTGGCGAAGCTGAGGATTTTGAGTCTCATCATTTGCTAGAGCAACTGAAATATGATACTTAACTGCTTCTCCATTTTGTGGCTTAGATTGATCGATCCCAAAAGGAATACGAACGCGAGATGTTTGAAGAATAAACGCCCCATTAGTCTGATCAGTATCGTAATTAATAAGAACGCTCTGCCCACCTAGCTTATTTTGCCTGGGTGGTAGAAACTTAATAGATGATTCTTCAAATTCATTAGGGAGTACAATCGTGTGGGACATCTTTATTAGATAATATAGTATGTATATTCTCTTTAAGTTCATTAAGCGTAAAAAATGTTAATTTAAATTATTTTTGACTATTATAAACAGGTATGATAGAATTTTGGACTTTTTTTTATGTCTTGTTTGTAGTAATTATAGTAGAATTTTTTACTTTTATACGTAAAAATAAACAATTTAAGAATACAAACGGCGAAAATAAAGGACAAGATAATTACGACTTTAATTCAAAAAAGACTAAAGAAGTATTATTAGATAAATATTCTACTATAACAGATATGCAAATAGAACTTTTACCGGGTAATTTTGTTATAAGGACTTCAGATGTTGTATTTATTAAAATAAAGGACCGTATTATCATACCAGAAATAAATTTATTGTATAATATCAATGAAAATTTTACATTAGAAATAATTAATGTAAATGGACAGCATATTAATTATTTTTATAAAAAAATATAAACTTACAATAAAATGGTAAGAGTTATTAGAGATTTTATGAATTCTAATAATAAAAATAAAGTTAGTGTAACTGTTGGTTTATTAATAGGTTTGTTTTTAGTTGTAGTTATGTTAATGAAACTTATTAATATGTTTAAAAAATCTTTCTCTAAAGAAAATTCACTTAAAGGAGCTCCATCTAAGTTACCATCTCTTTCACGACGTGTAGAACCTTCTATGGCTAGAACACATCGCCGAGAAAATGAAGAGTGGCGCAGGGGTCCGTACAACATGGGGGGCAAGGGTGCCCGAGGTCCACCAGGTGATAAGGGTCAACAAGGTCCACCAGGTAATAAGGGTCAACAAGGTC
>CERI01041119.1_pt1 | contig 15503 bp, 14 predicted proteins | sample 350261 | NCBI WGS metagenome assembly CERI01 (sample SAMEA2620979, study PRJEB7988) | marine metagenome | isolation source: saline water (ENVO:00002010), including
TAGGTCATCGCGTGCCTACCACAAATTTTTGTCACAGTTTTAACTATGATGTGTAGGTCATCATTTCCCTATCTAAAGATATTTAGCCTACATGTTAGTATAAAATTTCAGTCCGGATAACAATAATAAAAAATAATAAAAAATAATAAAAAATAATAAAAAATAATTAATAATAATTAATAATAATAATTAATAATAATTAATAATAATAATTAATAATTGTATCTAAATTTACCGTACTTATTAAATAACGAAGAAATGGACATATGAAGTCTCTTTTCAACTATATGTGCGAAAACAAAGTAAAAACAAAATGGAAATCGAAACAAAAGTCGAACAACACACACCTCCTCCGCGTTTACCGTGGCGCTCGCTCAGTAGGACAAGATTTGTGGCGGCGGCCGTCGCACTTGTTGGCCTAATCGTAGGATGCGTATTCCTATTTCTTGCCTACATACACGGAAGATACGGGAGGCTTGACCGCCCGGTTGTTGTGTTTATATTGTGTATGTACGTGGGCGTGGCTGCTTTCATTTATACACTTTACACTAAATTTCGCAAAGCCTTTAACGGAGAAATTGATGAAAAGCCGTACGATCGACAGTGGCCTACTAAGAAAAAATTTGGCCTCGACCCGGCTCCGCTGTACGAAATACTGTCATCAAACGGAAAATATTACCTCAGACGGCTGTATGGCGTGGAGATTATCGAAAGCGCGTATCAAATCAATAACTTTGGTTTGTTCGCTTGTAGGTTAGGTACGGCGTACCTTCTCATCTATTGCGGAGTTATGGCCGGCGCCGCGATTTTCCAACTATGGCAGGTTCGAAATGTACGAAAACCAATTGACAACACTGCGAAAAAGAAGGAGGTGATCTCGGATATGTATTTAGAGCTCTGGTGCACAGCGTTTCCTCTGATTATCATTTATTTTGTGCACGGTATTTATTTTACCGAGTTTGAGATTGTGCAAATCCTGTTCGTCCCGTTTTTTGCACTTGTCTTTAAGATTAGGCTGGTCATTAACACCGAAATTGTACTCGTCTTGGATGACATAAAGGAATTTAAAAAAACAGCCTATTTGCCGGAAAGAGAACGTAAGAAAAGGCGACGAACGTCGTTTGCCCAGAGAGAACAAGCACTCAAAGATATTCAAAACGAAAAATTTGGTATACGATGGAGAGTAGGCCTTTTGTTTTTTTATGTGCTGTTTGCATTGTTTTACAGCACAATGTTCTTCGTTCAAGTCGGGAATGTCTTTCTTCCGCAACCGGCGCATTATGTATACTGCAAAGTGAACGTTCCTTCCTGCACGCACTGGTTTTATGGCGTGAACAACTGCTTGAGTATAAGTCACTTGAGAACGACAGATGAACCTTCAGATCCCATTCTGAAGAAGTTTTCGAGGAGCACCGCCGCCGTGGCGATTGAAGTTAGCAATTTACACGTTTTGAAGCTTTTGGAGCAATTTAAACTACATGGTCGAATGATTACAATATTTAAAAGCAATGCGCCAAGATTTGATATCGACTGGAATGGTTTTAAAGAGCTTATAACCGTGAATTTTAATTCGTTTAATGCGACGACAGCACACACGTCGTTCTATGAAAACAGCGTAAGGCGCTTAACCTACTCTGACATGCCAAACATGGAAATAAAGGATTTTAAACTGCCGAACACGGAGATGTTTGAATTGATCCGTGTTGGGACACGTTTAAAGCGTATCGAAGCCCCGGTCCTGTTCTCGTTAACGCTTATGAATTATGGGATCGACGAATTACCAGCGGGGTTGAATCTAAAAGGGGCTACCGCGCTGAAACTGGCGTTTAATAATTTTACGTCGGTCGATATACCGACAACATATGTGCTGGATTTACGATACAATCGCATGACAAAGTTTCAAAATAGAGCACAATATAGCTACGCTCATGGGAACCCAAGTTGCCCGGACGGGTGGATTTGCGACGAGTTTTGTCACCCATACTGTAGTAATTACATTCACATGACTGTCGAAGAAAAATCGTGTACCTTAGATTGCGTGCGTTACTGTGGTAAGGGTATGTGTAAAAATTTTATAAATTAAGTTTTAGCCAAAAGAAAAACCGCCCAAACACGTGTAAAAGAGCGCAACGACGAACAATACTGAATCCTTGTACGGCGACACCAATATATTCTTTGCCCCGTCGTCCACACGATGTGCTTTCCAAGATGTGGTCAATGTTACTAAGTAGTGGATCAAAATGCTCCAGTGCTTTCCGGTAAAGTAGCAATAAGCCGCAAAGCCTGTCACTGGTATCATCATCGCCCATTTTCTTTCCATGCAAAACATTTGCAAGGCCACTGTGGCATAAATCTCCCCCGGGACGAAAGCGAATCTCTTCGTATCGACCCAACGTATGTAGACAATCGTCACCACTGTCCAGAAGTAGTGTGGGCTGTGGAATAAAATTCTCAAAACAACGGCCACACCAATAAAGAATCCAATTAGAAACTGTTCGTTAGAACCATCTCGATACGGTAGGTACAGATCCATTGCGTAGATGGCAACGCTCCAAAATAGAACTTCAAACCATGTCTGCTTTTTCACCTTCACCTTAGACTTCCTATCGGCGACCGCTTTTTCGTACTCCGCCAACACTTTTTTCCCTTGGAAGTGCATTCCTTTGTATTCCAACTCTCGGCTACCGGTGCGACGTTCTCTAACGTCTATCGAAGTTTCTTCTGCCTCTTCAGGCGGATCACCTACAGGCATTTCGAGTGGGTCACCTACAGGCCGGTCCCCCGAATATAACAATCCGTAAGAATATCGGTTGTGGATTCGTTGTCCTAACAGTGTCAAGTCGTCATGGATACCGTCTACGTTCGTTATCACAATATTCATTGTGACTTCTTCGTATCGCAATTGTTTTGGAAATACTTTCCACGGTGGCAGTTTTTCGATATATATTATTCGATCGCCCGGATTTTCTCCATAGTTTTCTATCATCTTCTTGGACTCGTACACTTTTAATCTCTCCTGAGTTGCGCAATGCCAGTCGTACACAAAGAACATAGCGTCTTGACCATACCGTCGGTATAGTTCGTTTGCGGCCACTCTTACGGACTTTTCATCTGGGCTGAGTCGTGGCATCTTCATCCAGAATTTAAAGACTCGAAAGAAAAATGTTTCTTTTACAGAGGTCGCAATCTCTACCGGCTCGGCGCACAGATCTTGGAATTCTTCATTCAACCAGACTGGTATTTCGTTTTGAATGATCGAGTCGGGGTCCGAAGGTGTAAGTGACGGTTCGGTTTCATCTTCATCTTCTTTTGCAACGTATGCCGAATGTTGTTTCTCTTCTTCATACTTCATTTTTTTCACAAATTCGTCCGCTTGCACGACCTTTCTTTTTTTATCTTTTTTCGGACTATCAAACAAACCGGGTGGGATCTCAAGCCACGAATCAAAGTCCTCTTTAACCATAGGTTTCTCCTCCTTCTCCAGCGATACGATCATCTCATTCATAACGTCCAAGATTGCCAACGGAGAATCCGTCCAAATTTGCCCGACTACAAATTCTAGCCACCTGTCGCGTGGAAGCTCCATCATACACTTTGAACGTACGCGTTGTAGTTCGTCGCTACCGGGCCAACACCCATCTTTTAAAGCGTAAGGTCCCTGACTTCTTGAGACTTTAAGAACCTTGTAAGCTGTTAAGGAACGCACAAACATACACTTAAGCTCGTGGGAACATGTGATTGATATCGTCCGCTTCTTCAGTTGATGACGTGTTCCTTTTATCGTTTCGTTTACCGCGACGCCGTTTCGATCTATTGCAAGCCCAACTACCCACGACAAAGCGCTACGCCAGCTTACACCTGTTGCTACTATGTGTTCCAGCAGCAAATATTTGCACGCACTTTCAAATTTTATTGCATTGAACAAGATGCGCTCGTTCTTCACACTCAAGTGGCAGTTGTAAGCGAGAAATCCATCGTCTTGCTCTCCGTGCGGACAACCTATATTTAACAACGTTTGCTTCAGGCCCGCAGAGTCCAGTTTAGAGATCGGGTCTACCAGCATAAAACGGTCCTTGTACGTCGGATGGCCTTGGATAACCTTGACAGGTGAAGCCAGCAGATCAATATCAAAATCATCGAAAGTCTCCATGGTTGTAGTTGATTTTTCCTTGTTTTGCGTTCATCTTTCTACTTTCTAGGTCGTTTGGCAGATTTATCATATTGAGTACGGTCCGTAAAGATTGTGTTTCTGGTAGTAGAAAAATGATGATAGTTTAAATAATAGAGACATTTTTACTACAGAGGCGAAACCAGTACCACATCATAGTTAAAACTGTGACTGTTTTATACTAACACACCATAGGCAAAATGGTGACTGTTTTTATACCAACACATCATAGTTAAAACGGTGACTTTTTTATGCTAACACACCATCATAAAAAATGAGATTATTTAAGACGAGGAAGTCCCAGTAGCCACTCGTTTGTCGTAACGGGAAATACCTATTTACCGTACAATTAGTATATGGAAATACTTTAAAAAGAAAACAACCCTATAAAATATGCGCAAAAAAGAAAAAAAAACGATGAAGGTTTTAAGCATATTCCTATGCAAAAGCGCTGTTTTCCGAAAAAAAACCAAGTTAGGTTTAAGCTTAGGGCGGGCGGACCCTAACTACGATTTGTCTTCATTTTTAAAGGTAAAGTACATTAAACAATTGACTATCGTCAACTTCAAGTAGAAAAATCAAAATGACGCGTCTGAGAGTGCGCCTAGTATGTAAATGGCAGGACATTCAGAAAAATAAAAATTTTATAAATCTACACTGACCTAAAGACACTCCGGTATTATACCCAATACTTCTCTATTTCGACCGGTATGTAAAATTACCATTTCTCTCCGTATTCAAACAACAAAAACAACAAAAACAATGAGTTTAACAAGAACAATGAATCTAATCAAAAACATCGACGAATTCGAGAATAAGAACTGGCGAAGTGTATCCCCGGGAAGTTTTCATCCCAGCGATGCGCCACAGGCCTTTTTGACGACGCTCAAAGATAGCGTGGAGGTTCCTCTTTATGATCTTGCTGTAGGCGCAACCTTCTACTACCAGTCGTTTCCAAGCTCATACCCCGGGAAATATTATAAGTTTGAAAAGGACAGAATGGACCGGAAGGGGCAAGTCTGCACATGGCTTTCGAACGACAATACATTTTTGATGAATAAAATGGAAGACACCTACTGTTTTTCGATATATGACACGGAGACGAAAGTCTATGTCCTGCTCGACGAGAAGCAACGCTCTTTTTCGCCGGACCCGGGCGACGACGACGAGATGGACTTCTCTCTCAAGTCGTTCGATGCGAGTGGGTTGTCGGTCTCCTCGAACGACCGCATTGCCGACCTTGAGAAGCAGGTGGCAACTTTGGCCGAGGAAACGAATTGGTTGAAACAGCAGCTCCACAAATTTTACATTATTAATCAGTAGACGTATATATATATTTCCACCCCACAAACGGACGAAGCGTGCAAAACAATTATAATTCGTATTTATATTCTTTTGACTTTTTTAAATGAACACGTTTGAACATACAAGACGTCCTCGATTTTTTCAAATCCCGAAACAAACCGAAGAATTTACTATTACGTGGAATGGGAAACAAGTAAAAGCGCGCGGTAGTAAGAAACTCTACGATCTCTTAATTGAATTTAAAAGCGTAAAATACTCTCAGACCCAAGTACAAAGTAAAGATACTCTGATCGTGCGAACACTACAAAGACAGTACGGAACCGTCGATAGAACCAATATGTTGTTTGCGCACATGCAATTAAAAGCACAAGAAGGCATCCTCGATTCCATGTTGACCGAAATCGATACCATTTTCTTTAAAAAGCGTCTGCAGCCGATTATAGGTAAGATCGACGCTATCTTTAGCACGTTAGAAAGCGGTATCGCCGGGTCCATCACCATTCTGAAAAACACCGTTCTTATTGAAATAAATCTACTACAGTTTATCGTGTGGTTCAACGTTTTGAAAGGGCAACGAAAACAGTCCATGGGTACAGAGAACTGTGACTCGATTTTGAAGTGTATGTTGAAAACGCTTCAACACGAACTTGTCCATGCCATTTGTATACTCTGTTCGCCCACTATCTATGTCAATGGTAAGGCTATAGGTAGCTTATCTACTCTTAATGTAAAGGGCGATAATAGCAATGCTGCCACAGGTCACTCTACGTGGTATATGGATTTACTGGGAAATATTTTTGGTCAGAAAAATGACTTCCATGACAACTATACGTACCGTCAGAAAGCAAAATTAAGGGTATAAATATTATTTATTAGTATCTATATGCCTAAAGTAACCGAACAAATATACGAAGACGCCAAAAGCAAATTTTTAACCTTACAACCTGAAATAAATGAGATGGCAATGAAATTAAAAGAACTGAAGAAACAGAAGACTCGGTGCGTGTCCATTATCAAACGCTATATGGTCATGCAAGATAAATATTTCCTTAAAGTTGGACCATTTGAAGTTTCGAGAGAAAAGGTGCAACGTTGTGGGTTTAACGAGAATAGAATGCGTAAATTTTTAAGGAAGAAGCAACTTGAAGAAGATTACAAGGAAGAATACACTAAAATCGGAACGAAATTCAAGCTAAACCGTGTAGACGCCGTGTAGACGTATAAATACTATTTAATTGTACAGTAAATGCCTAAATGCGTAAATCTTAATAAACTAATTACAGATAACAAAAGAAAACAGTTTACGAGGTGCGGCAATATTAAATTAATGTTTGATACACAAAGCATACTAAATAACCTAACAGCGAGAATAAGACGTCAGGACACTGTATTTGTTATGGGGTGTGCAGCTTGGTTTACGAATTCTCGTATTATTAAGGCACTATCAGAATTAAAAGGTGTGTCCGTTATATGTACTCGAGATAAAGTAGCTCGACTAAAAAGTACGAAATTAAAATACAGAACACTACCACAGCATGACGGAATACCGACTGTTTTAGTAGTTGGGTGTGGGAGAGGACGGAAGGCTTCTTTAATGCACCACAAATTTTTAATTGGTATGAACGAAAAGCAAATACCAATTTGGGTTAGTACGGGTAGTTTTAACTTGACGGAATCAGCAACCTCTAACATAGAAAACATGATGATTATCGAAAACAAGGAAATAGCAAAAGCATTCTTAGAAGAATTTCAACGACTTTACCCCTTGGCAAAAAAACTGAGTCTAAAAGTCTAAACTAAAGAGAAAATCAACTACTCGGTGAGTACTCGGTGAGTATGGAGCTACGGGACTTGGTAGAAACGTACGGACACCAAAACGACTATGACTTGATCAACGCGGCGCTGGCGAATAGACGCGTATGGGTTCGGTTAGGGGACGGTGTGTACTATTTGGCGACAGTAAGGCGCGGGTTTACGTACTTGGATGAGGACGAGAACAACTTTAGGACTAGCGTGGAACTCGAGTACGCGAACCCAGACGAGTCCACCATGGTTAGTTCGACCGAGAATTTTCGCACGAGCAGTATTATTGTCCAGAACTCGCAAATAGTTGATTTTAACAACTTTTTGGAAGCAGAACGAGGGCGAAGGGCAGCCGTCATTGTACGTAGAGCCTTTCAGTACGATGGCGCGTACTTAATCGCTCACTTTCATCCTGATAACGCTCTTCTAGTGGTGCTTCTGAACGACCCTGAAACGGACCACCCCCTTATTACTCGGGCAGAGTGGGGTATGTTGCAAGAATACCTTCGGAAGGAAACGGTATCGCGCGAACGACTGATGGTCTATAACGTATTTGGACGAGAAAACGACCACACTATGTACAACGAACAAGTCTTTCCGGCGTATGAAGAGGAACGACTAGCGAGAAATGAAATCTTTGAACGTTTTTTGCACGAAAACGTACGTCAAATTTCCCCCGGAACGATCTCACGGTTTCAGCTATGTCACGGTGTACTAGAGTCAACGACGCGCTCGCCGTTTATGGATACTCACGCGGCACATTGTCCTTTCGTCGTAGTGAAAGCCAAGGACGACGATATTCTTTTTGAACGAGAAAACCATTGGGTTGTCTATCCAGAGGATGCACCGGAAGCGCCGGTCGAAACCGAACCTTCCATGGAAATCGAACCGGGAGCTATACCGGAATAAATAAGCTGTATAAATATCCTTAATATGTTTTAAAATGGGCCAAACGAATATGACTGCAAGACAACTAATGGACACCAAGCCATTTAAGGTATCAGAAAACACGCTTGTTAATTCTATTCCAGTGGTGTGCTACGTTGTAAAAGCGGGATTAATATTTTACGTCAAGGCGTTTATAGCACGTAAATTTTCGTTCAACCGTGTAGATATATATGGTAACACGCCCCTTCATTACGCCGCCAGTACGAAACGATCGAAACTTGTTAGTCTGTTTGTTGAAATGGGACTGAGTACATGTCTAACTAATAAACGCGGCCAGACGCCATTAATGATTGCGATTTTAAACAAACGGTACGACCACATTCCTATGTTAAAAGACGCAATGTTTGTCCGAGACGCTCAGTACAATGGTCCCCTTCACCATGCTATTTTAGAAGAAGACGTTCGATTGTTGCATGCTCTCGTTTTAAATACACCACCTCTACCAAAAACATGGGTTCTAACCTTCACACACCCGAAAGACTACCATTTAAATTATTTCCCTCAGACTGAATCGTTGCCAGCTCTTTCGTTGGCTATTTCGTATATGAAATTTACCATGGTAAAGGAATTGATACAGCTGGGAGCTGATAAAAATGCATCTTATAGCAATCAAACACCATTGAGTATTTTGAACGGAATTGCCAGAACTTTGCGGTATGGTGGTACGTTTAAAACAGACAGGTGTACACAAAAAGACGTGAAAAGAATGTGGGGGGTCTTAGAAGACGATACAAATATCAATCGTACAACGTACAATTTTTCGGATAAACACACGGGATTATTAAGTGGGAATTGTACATATATTTAATTAAATATTCTTTTTACATCGTCTATCAGGCAATCAATTCGAGCTTTCATGGTTATATCGTTTTCATATGTTTTTTGCAACGATTGCAATCCTTTTATGGAATCGCTCACGTGCGTTTTTACTCTTTCATCCTGTGTTTCTAACAACGCCTCCGCGTCTTTGTAAAGATCCTTTATTCTATTAAAATCGGATTCTCTGTTTGCTCCATAATACCAACGGTACAAAAATTCTGGTATAGTAGTGGAAGGATTGATTTCAAAATGCATTCGTCTTGTTCCTAACTTTTCAAAAGGCTGTAGTTTACTTAGGATCTTTAAATTGACCCATATGGATTCTTCTTCCATTTTAAATATTCTCATCGACATTTATACCAAACAACGATTGTTGCTCTTCATTTCCCGTGAATCTTGACATTTTACCGACTGGTAGAGATATAGGTATTCTGGGTATGCTAATTGCTACTATGTAAATTGCATGGATAACCTGTACTACGACAAATCCAACTATATCCATATCGGTCAATAAAAAAATACCAAATACAATAATATTTACGACAGACAAATCCATTCGTAAGTCTTTCCATGATTTTTCCTTGAACTCTTCTGTACACGATCCGTCCATAGTGGTGAATGAAAAAAGAGAAAACAAAACATACAAAGTAGATCCAACTAGAAGAAGAACACCACTGCCAATACGATTGTCAAAATACTGATCCAGTAAAATGCACAAAATATTAACCAGTGACAACATTCCCAGAAAAGCAGGACGATTTTCGTACGCATACCATGCGAATAATAAAATAGTAGTCAACCCGAACCCATATAATAACGGATTTTCATACCATACCCATTTGCCTACAGTGTAAATACAAATACTTATCCCGGTAAAAAGACTGTACACTAACGACTCGTAATGCATACTAATGCAATGATTTAATATATTTATACTACTTAAAAGTACCTACTTTTACACGCACAAACTTTTTATCTTTTAAAACATTCTTTGCTTTATTTGCATCCTTGGCAGACAATTGTTCTATTGACTCCTTGTACGTATTGATTCGGTCTACGGAACCATACGCCAGTTTTGTGTGATGAATAGCGTTTGCAAGAGCACCGGGAGTATCGTATTGTACCCTGAGACTACCAGTAATATTTTGTTTTTGAATTTCCACTTCATCCTCAGTTAGAATATCATTTTTCCATCCCGCCAATACCTTTTCCGTCTCTACAATGCCTTCCTCCAACTTACTTGGAGCAAACGTTCCGGTAACAACCAATATACCACAACCTTTCATTTTCTTTAACTGAGCGTTTATACCATATGTTAACCCATGCTGATCTCTCACTATCTTCATCAATCTACCTGTAAAGCCATTCCCTAAGACGCCTACGGCTAGTTTCAAAGCATCGGAATACTCCACGATCATCCCATACTTTAACACCGTAGACGATTTTCCCTCCATGTATTTCTCTACATCCTGTAAATTCTCTGTAAAGCTATTTTCGTACCCGAGGTTCCATGTGCCATTGTTTGTCAGAGGAATATTCTGTTTAGAAATTATAGTTGCTACCAGAGGCGCGGATATCAAGTTGCTATGAGCCTTCTTCACATCGTTCAATTTCATTCCACTTACCTGTGAGCACAAGTCGTCCATGGAAAGCATGTAGTTCGGATCGTCCTCATTAAAAAGACATTGGTTCATTCTTATTTTCGCAATGGCGTTTACGCTGTTTTTTGAACCGTACAATTCCGACAACCATTTACGTTGCAAATATTTGAAAGATTTTTCCTCTAACAAAGGTTTATGTAGTTCGCCCATTATGAAATTACTAGCAACGGATTTTTCTGAGAACGGGATGGTCACCATGGAATGAATGGCACCAGAGGACGCCATGATATTTCGTTGGATGTTCTTCTCGGATATGTAATTGGCGACCATTGGTTCAGTGCAAGCTACTTCCTTTACTTTAAATCCCTTTGTCATCATCTTTGACAGCATACTATTTACCGCATACGAATTTTCTGGCGTTTGAAGCGATACACGTACATCCATTACATCCGATTCGTACGGTGTCCATCCCTCTTGTGCTTCAAAATCCTTACTTGCAACCTCTTTAATATCGTCCAATTCAAAGGATTTTGTTTCAAATACATTGTATGTCGCCACCTCAATTTCGGTCCCTTGCGTTTCATTGGGTTGAAGTCCCCTCAAATATCCCACAGTACTACGGTCGTACTTAAAAATATCTTTTGAAACACGCATCACATCACACATAGTTACTTCATCCAATATTTTATTTCGCTGAAACACATCAAACGCGTCACCACGCGCTATTGCCTCATTAATTGCCATCGCGGTTTTCCGCGTGCCCATCATCTCATTCTTCCATTTATTCTTTAAAACAGTCTTTGCACGCTCTAACGATTCGCCGTCGTTGAACGATTGCAAGTCGCTTGTTATTTCCATAAGTTTACTCTCGGCAGTTTTCAATGCTTCTTCGCTATTTTGGTTTGTCGTTGCCCAAAGGCAAAAGAGATACGGGTCTCGCATACGCTCCCATTCGGCTAAGATATCGTGGATGTGACACGAACGATCTTTTTTATACTTCTCAGACATTGCGGTGGGTCCGTGTGCAATAATCTTAGATATAACATCTAGTACAATAGCGTCTTTGTGCAGGCCATTTGGGGCTTTAAATGCTACACACATAAGTGCACAGTTTGTTGGGCGTTTTATCATTACTCTACGTTGACCCATTTGTGCGGGTTCGGTAGTTAGCATCTCAGGTACGGAATTTTTATCCTCTTTATCAAAGTATTCGTCAATCATGTTTAACACATCGTCCTTCTTAAAATTACCACAGAAGGTGTAGGTTGCGTTAGATGGTCTGTAAAACGTATCGTGAAATTTCTTTAAGGCCACAGCGCTGATTGTTTCCACCTCGCTTTTAAATCCAATAGTAGAGTGATGATACGGATGGGCGTTAAAAGCAGTTGCCATAATTTGCTTTTGAAGTACCTCAAAATCATTATTGTTACCACGCTCCATCTCGTTACGTACTACAGTCATCTCCTTGTCCAATTCAGACTTGCACAGCAGAGGCTGGTACATTCGATCGGCTTCACGTGCAACAACATCCTCTAAATGTTCCGATTCTATTACAGAAAAGTAATTCGTTCTGTCATTGTATGTTGTAGCGTTCATGTAAGCTCCCATCTCTTCCAGTTTCCACATCCCGTTTTTTCCGTGAAACTTTACACTACCTTTAAACATACCGTGTTCTAAATAATGCGTCCCCCCCCTAACGCCCAATCCTTCGTTCCTAGACCCCACATGGTACGTAATATTGGCCGTAGTAACTTTTAATCCCGGTTTAGGGTACAGTAGTACTGTCAGCCCACTTTTGTGCTTTAATTCATATAATCCATTTGCAGATCGTACAGGAGTAAACGACATTTTATTAAAAGTATGTTATCTTATATACTGTTTCTAAACCGTCGCCGTAATGGATTGAGGAAATTCCTTCTTTATTTCCGGCTTCTTATATGGTATCCATTTGCATGTCATATCGTTTTTCTGTTCATCTGTTAAGGCGTACTCTTTATTAAAATAATCCATTACTTCCGGAATGCGTTGCTTGGGGTGATCTATCAAATATCGAACAAATTTCTTCTTTAAATCGCGCTTTCCAATCCTTTTCATTCCCGGAGAGTCCACCCGGGAGTCCGGGTCCACCCGGGAGTCCTCCGGAACCTCTTTTTTTACTTCCTTTTGAATGGGGCTTACCGTTTCTCCAAATACATCTAGTAACGTTTTGTCTCCGGCTTCACTCGCAAAGGTGGGTAAATGAACGTATCCCCCGTCTATTTTGTAGTAGCTCATATGTCTATCGGTTATATATATATTATCTATACTATCGTCTGTATGCCGTATAAATTTTTCTTCATTTATGCCAGCAGTTATGTATTCTGCTGCTTGACCGGTTATTATGGTATACGACATATAAATATACACTACACATTATTTATAGAATGAAATACCTGTATGTTTCTACACTAACAACCGATTTCTGCACACCTGAAGCAAACAAAATAAACGATTTTTTGTTCAATTGCACTCGTATATATTCTACCAAACTAAACCACCGTATAACCAATTTTCAGTTCATTCTGAAACAGTACAGTTTTACGACTGTAATGGCGCACATAAAGCAGTCGGAAATAGAACGATTTCTTCAATGGAAAGCATATTACTGTCCGGGTATACCAGCGTACATCAACGTATACGACATCCGGGATATTGGCGAAGCGATGTACATGATCGGTTCCGATATAAATCTAAACATGAAAACAACCTTCTTTAGAAGATTTGAACCGGTATTGGCGATGGTAACACGTATGGCAGACAAGACGACCGTGCAAATAAATTAAATGCCGAAAGTTTCGACCACAGTTGTGACATCTGCGCATTTACATTCGTCGTTTACTATATATATACTTCGTAATAAAACAAGAATTTAGTAATATATAATAAATATATCAGTCATAAAATGGAGCTAGCAGAGTTTTTAAAAGCGAGTCCTGAAAAGAAAAAGGAAATGGTGAACAGCCCAGAGTTTGAAACGATCAGAAAACAAAAAATGAAAGAGAGCGGGGGTTTAGGGTACACCGAAGTTAGAAGCGGCGATACCTTGTACCATATTGCACTTACAATCAAGGATTCAAACATGATCAAAACAATATACGATGGTATATCTCCAGATATGTTAGAGGCTGAGAACGAGCAGAAAAGAACACCATTGTTTCTTGCTGTATTGTACGGAAACAAAGATGTTGTCGATATTTTATTAAAGAAGGGCGCAAACAGGAATCATGTGGGGAAGTTTTTAAATGATCGGGACCACAATACTAAATCGTACAAATCAAAAATAATTGACAAGTTCTGGACAAAAGAAGCTATGCAGTTAACGACGGTTATCATGAATAAAGAGTTTTACAAAGAAAATAAAGAACAAATAGAAAACTGCAAAACAAATCAGCCGTGCAAATTTAAATGGAAAAACGATTTCGTTCCCATGACGATGACACCGTATGACATTACTTCTATGGTCTCACGTCTTAAGAAAAAATGGTTAAAGGAGTACGTAAAGGCAGAACAAGTATTTATCGAAATGCACAAATTAATGAACGCTAAGGCGTGTCCCTCAAGTGGGGGGTCCATGCCGGTAGAGAGCAGCACAACAGAGCTAGAAAATTTCATGAAGGCTGATATTTATAAGAAAAAGGAAATGGTGAACAGCCCAGAGTTTGAAACGATCAGAAAACAAAAGATCAATGGCGATACCTTGTACCATCTTGCAATTACAATATTTTCAAAAAATGATCCATTGTATAAAACGAGAGCAGAAGACATGATGGATTCAATATACGAGGGTATATCTCCAGAAATGTTAGAGACCGAGAACGACCAGAGCAGAACACCATTATTCCTAGCTGTACTGCACGCAAACACACATGTCGTAGATATTTTGTTAAAGAAAGGCGCAAACATTAATCATGCGGGGTCTTTTTTGAATAACGGGGACCTCAACGGCACGAAGTTCAAATCAGACATAGTAGAGAAATTATGGAGAGTAGGCTCTTTAAATTTAACGATGGCGATCTTGGACAAAGAAAAATACGAGGCAAATAAAAAAGCTACCACAAAATGTGCCAAAGCAGCGAAAGAATACTCGGAAGCATCAAAATCAAAACGTGGGGCGTTTAAGAAAAATAATTGCATACGACCGTACACGACGGACTACATTTCCATGAGGATGACGCCTTATGACATTACTCTTATGGTCCAAGCTCTAAAAGAAAAAAAGAGCACAAATTTTCCAACACAGGCAGATAATTTCTTAAAGGCACACATAGACGTATTTCCCAAGATGCGTACACTAATGGACGCCAAGCAGACGTGTGGGTCAAGTAAAAGTGGGATATGTGGATTGGCAGTAGGCGCATCAGTCACTATTAAGGAGACGGGAAACAAAGGTACCATCAATAAGATTGATGACAGGTACGCTGCTTGTCCAAAAGAAGCTACGTACACTATAAACGGCAGAGAATACGACACTAGAGACTTTACACCAGACTGTACAAACTCTCCACCAGTCAACTCACAGGTCGAAATGCTGAAAGACGGGACAGGTTATAAAAAAGGCGACAAAGGAATAATTACCGAGGTGGACGAGCCAACAGGGTGTTCCGGCGAAACAGATTATAGTATAACATTGTCTTTATTAAAAAAAGGAAAGAAGAGGAAGTTTTTTATTATCGCTAAACGGGGAGACTTTAAAGTAATCTCTCCCGCGAAGGCGGCCAATCCACAGGGTGCCGGTGGTCTACGAAGTTTACGAAGTGTAGCAAATCCACAGGAGGGTGTACGAAGTGTACGAAGTGTACGAAGTGTACGAAGTGTACGAA
>CERI01024403.1_pt1 | contig 15501 bp, 14 predicted proteins | sample 350261 | NCBI WGS metagenome assembly CERI01 (sample SAMEA2620979, study PRJEB7988) | marine metagenome | isolation source: saline water (ENVO:00002010), including
TCCAAAAAAAGAATTTACAAACTTTGCTAGATACTTTGGGGTATAATTACGAAATTAAAAAAATAGTTAATTTTGGAATATTTTTAGGAGTTTTAAATATAGATTTAGCAGTAAAATTAAACGAAATTATTTCTAAGTTACTAAAAGATAATTATGGTTTTATTTTAATGGTTAAAATTAGAAGGTTAAATTAAATGAATAGCATTGGCAGTGATAAAGGAATTTCTGTAATACTACCCACACTAAATGAGGCAAAAAATTTATCTTTTTTAGTTCCTGAAATCATTATGGAGTTTGAAAATCTAGGAATTCATCAATTCGAGATACTTGTAATTGATGATCAATCTACAGACAATACAAAAGAAACCATTAGTAATTTGCAATTGGATTCAAAAAAAATATTTCTTATATCAAGAAAAGGTAATAAATCTTTACCACTGTCAATATTAGATGGTATCAATAATTCAAAATATGGAATTGTCGCTTGGCTAGACGCTGATGGATCGATGCCGCCGTCTACGTTAGTTAAATTGGCTCAAAACGTACTAGTTGATGATGAAAAAGTTTATATTGGGTCTCGTTTTGTACAAAACGGAGGATACAAAGGAAATTCAGAAGCAAATAAAAATATGATTTCTAGTCTAAAAAATATATATAAATCAGAAGACTCCATACTTGCTGTCTTTCTATCAAAGATATTCAATAATATATTAAACAATATTATCAATTTAGGCGTACAAGATGTGACTAGCGGTTTCATTGCACTAAATAAGAAATATATTAATAATCATGTATTCAACAGTGCGTCATATGGCGATTATTTTATTTTGCTTCTAAAGGACTTGAAGAGTCAAAATTTAGTTATTAATGAAATAGGTTACATTTGTTTAACAAGAAAGTATGGAGCATCAAAATCAGGTACATCATTCATACAGCTACTAAAAAGATCAATCCCTTATTTAAAAGCATCATTTTTGACTTATAATAAACTATGAAAATTTTTGATAATGAAAACAATCTCTTAGGGTATTTAATCAAAATAGATGATTTCCCCGATGATAAAAAATTTTTGACAGAAAACAATAATGAGTTTCAAGTTGCTACTTTTACGATGGAAGAAAACGAGATTATTAAAAGACATATACACAACAAATATAAGAGAAAAGTATTTACTACCTCAGAAGCTATTACGGTAATTGAAGGAACTCTAGAGGTGGAAATTTATGATTTGAATAAAAGTTATCTAAATACTTTTAATTTGAATGCAGGTGATACCATAGTCATGATTGCAGGCGGACATGGCTTAAAAGCAACAAAAAATACAAAATTTATAGAGATAAAACAAGGTCCTTACGATCAAGAAAAAGACAAATTCCATTTTTAATGATTAGAGTATTCGAACCAGACATAGGGCTTCGTGATAAATTTTCAGTTTTAAAAGCACTCAACAGTAATCAAATTTCTGGTACGAGCGACTATATCAAAGATTTTGAAAATTTGGTTAAAGAAAAATTTAACAGAGAATATGCAGTAGCTGTATCTAATGGATCGGTGGCCCTTGATCTTGCTTTACTTAATATAGAAATATCAAATGGTGACGAGGTTATTCTTCCATCTTTCACAATAATTTCTTGTCTTTCAGCTGTAATAAGATCTGGAGCAAAGCCTGTATTTTGCGATGTAGACAAACTATCTTGGAACATGACATTAGAAGATATCAAACCACTAATTTCAAAAAAAACAAAAGCAATAATAATGGTTCACACATACGGTCTCACAGCTGAAATAGCACCCATAATGGAGTATTGTTCGAAAAAAAACATAGTTATTATAGAAGATGCTGCAGAATCTCATGGTCAAATGTATGATAAAAAGTATTGCGGGTCTTTTGGTAAAATATCAACTTTTAGTTTTTATGCAAATAAACATATAACAACTGGCGAAGGGGGAATGGTCCTTACTGACGATAAAAAAGTATATAAAAATCTCTTACAAATGAGAAATTTAGACTTTACATCTGAAAAACGATTCTATCATAATAATCTATTTTGGAATTATAGACTTGGTTCTCTACAGGCTGCCCTTGGGATATCACAATTAAACAAGCTGGAAAAAACAATTCAGAATAAGATCATACAGGGAGGCTACTATATTAAACTTTTATCTCAGTATCAAGATAAATTTACCTTGCCTTTGGTTAAACATAAAAACGTTATCAATAACTTTTGGGTTTTTGGTCTTGTGTTGAATAATGGTGATATTAGAGATAAGCTCATCAAAAAATTATACAATAAAGATATTGAGACGAGGCCCTTCTTTTTCCCTTTACACTTACAACCGGTATTAAATCAAAACAATAGTAAAGTTCTAAAAGTAACTGAAAATATTGCCAGGAATGGCCTTTATATACCAATAGGAAAACACATAGATAGAAAAAAGCAAAGGCATATTGTAGACAACCTTGTAAGTTCTACACAGGAATTATTAAATTAAAAGGACCTCTTATTGAAAGAAATTACAATTCTCATTCCCACTTACAATAGATCTGAACTTCTAAATAAAAATCTAGAATCAATTAATCAACAGAACTTTGGAGGTAGTATCAAGTGTATAATCTCTGACAATAATAGTCCTGATGATACACCCGATCTTGTGAATATGTGGAAAACGTCTAAAAATAAAAACTTTGATATTGAATATATAAGAAATATGTATGACATACCACCAATTGATAATTTTATTCAGACTACCAAGAATATTGATACTGAGTATGCTAAATTTCTTCAAGACGATGACTGGCTGGAACCACGAGCTCTTAGTCAAATGAGTAAATATGTAATACAATATGATGCTGAGAGCTACATTTTTAACTGTAATATTTACTCAATCAAGGAAAAGAAACCACGTGAAAATTATTATAGATATAACACTGGGTACCTATCTGCAAATGAGGTTGTGAATTCTTTTTTGAGATTAGGAGTAACTTTACCAACATCACCTTCAATTTCTTTACAGAAGACTGAATTAATTTTAGCTTCACTAGAGTTTGGAAAGAAAAATAAGGAATGTAGTAAATTGTTGCTAGGTAATGATTTAATTTTTTCATATTACCCAATTTTTAATGGTGTAAAAACAATATATATCGATGATGCTTTAGTAAATTTTTGGGGAGGAGAAGATTCAATAACAATATATGCAGACAAACATTTATTTAGCAGCTGTTATTTTAAATCCTTAATAACTCTTCTTGAAGAATTTAACTACGAACCTTCAAAAGAACAGATTGAGGTAATAAGACACAGGATTTTTGTCTTTAAAATAAAATCTCTTTACAAAAATAGTTTAAAAAATATAGTTTATGATATGAACTTTGATGCAAAATTATCTAAAAAAGAGTTAAAAAAATTTATAAAAAATAAAGTATCAAATTTCTAATAGACCTTTTTCAAGAGTATATTGAGGATTTTCCAAAATCTTAAAATTATCGATATCAGATAAAGTTGACTGTTGGGTATTACCAAAATTTATTTTAAAATCTTTACTGCGGGTATTTTTATAAATTGATATAAAATCTTTAACACTTATTAGTTCAGATGTAACATTTTGAATTATAAATTTTGATTCATATGAATGTTCAATTACTTTCCTAAACTGATTAGTTACATCTTTAATATATATTGGAGAAAATAAGCTACTTCCATCTGATTTTATATCGACAATATCGTTATTTTCATTATCTAATAAGTAGGGAATTAATTTATCCCTTGTATCTTTTGGACCGTATACATCACCCAAATGAAAAGAAATATTTTTTAAGTTGTACTTAGAGGAAAATAAATATTGTATCTTTTCAAAGTACACCTTTGAAAGAGTGTATAGGCTCTCACTTTCATGATAAATATCTTGACTATATGAGCCTGATGAGATAAACATTTCTATTGGAGTATTTATTGATTTAGATAAAAGATTAGTTCCTAAATTTATATTTGTTTCAAAAATACTATTGCTATAAGTTAATTCATCAATTCTGTTGGAGTTTGTTGCCAGATGAATGATAATCGAGATTTTATTTTGAATAAAAAACTTTTCAATGTCATTAGGTAGTTTATAAATTTTTTCTAAATTAGGAAAATCTTGAGGCTCTGATTTATTTACAAGACCATAAAATTTATAGTCAGCTAAGTGATTTACTAAATTTTGACCAAGATAGCTCGAAACTCCAGTTATAAATATATTTTTCAATATTAATTATTATAAAGCTCTGTTTTTTATTTTGTAAATATAAAATAAAAGAATGAATTCAATAAAAACTTTATTAATACTTGCCGGCGGAAAAGGTACAAGATTCAAAGAGTATACAAAAGAAATCCCTAAACCAATGATTGAGGCTTGTGGCAAACCATTATTAGTTCATATTATTGAAATATATAAAAAATTCAATATAGAAAATGTGATAGTTCTGGGAGGCTATAAACAAAGTGTAATAATAGAATATTTTGATAAAAATTTTAAAAGATTCAAAGGCAATAACACTTTTAAATTTGATGATAAAATCTGTGTCAACATTCTCGACACAGGAGAAGAGTCGATGACGGGGTGGAGAGTTAAAAAAGGAATTGAGTCTAGCAATGATGAAAATTTTTACATGACATACGGTGATGGGTTAGGGAATATAGATATAGATAAGTTAACAGAATTACATTTTGAGAGGAACACCCTTGCAACACTAACAGCTGTAAGACCTCCAGCAAGATTTGGTAGTATTTCTATTGATAACTCAAGAGTAACAAGATTTGGTGAAAAAGAAAATACCGACGAAGGATGGATCAATGGAGGGTTCTTTATTCTAAATAGAAAAGTTGCTGATATTATTGAAAATGAAGATACAGTTTTTGAAAAATTTCCACTTGAACAACTAGCTAACTCCAATAACTTATCAGCGTACCAACATAGTGGATTCTGGCAACCTTGTGACACGATTAGAGAACTAGAACTTTTAGAGAAAGCTATCCGCCAAGGAAAGCTCGAGTCTTAATCTATGGATTCTTTAATAAATTTCTGGAAAAATAAAAAAGTTCTGATTACAGGTCACACTGGCTTTAAAGGAGCTTGGCTCTCTATTTTTTTGAATTACTTGGGTGCTGAAGTATATGGAATTTCTAGAGAAAAGAAACTAGGGGTATATTCAATAGTTAATATGACAAAAGTTTTTAATAAAGAATATTTTATAGACATTTCTGACAAAAATTTAAGTAATCTTTCCAGTGCAATAGAAGAAATTAATCCAGATATAGTTTTTCATTTCGCAGCACAAAGCCTTGTTATTGAGAGCTATCTAAATCCACTTGAAACATTAGAAACAAATATTATCGGCTCATTTAATGTTTTAGAGTCTCTGAATAGATTTGAGAAAAACATAAGTGTAGTTGTCTCAACAACTGATAAGGTCTATAAAAATCCTGACAGCGATAATAAAGAAACATCTCAACTAGGAGGTAAAGATTTTTATAGCTCTTCAAAAGTTGCCGTTGAAAATCTAATTACTGCTTATTCAAACGAAACAATAAACAATGGAATTACAATCTCTACAGTTCGTTCTGGAAATGTTATAGGTGGTGGAGAGAGGGCAGAAAATAGGTTAATTGGAGATTTAGTATCAGCAGCAATAAATGATAAGAATATCTATCTCAGGATGCCTAAATCTATAAGGCCATGGCAGCATATATTAGACTCAATTTCAGGTTACATTTTAATTGCGATGGATAATTTCAACAGTAATGTGCCCCAAACTTTTAATTTGAACTCATTACCTAATAATAAATTTACAGCAGAGTATATAAGCAAAATGTTTATCAATAAATGGGAATCGAATATAAAAATAGAGATTGATAAAAATGCTCAATATCAAGAAGTTGATACATTAAGAATTAACTCTTCAAAGGCAAAAGCAAGATTAAACTGGGAACCTATTTATGATATCGAAAAATCCTTACAAGAGATTGTTGACTGGGAAAAGAATTACCTTCAGACTAGTAATATTGACTACTCTTATCAGGCAGTAGAAAAGTATATAATTGAAATGGAAAATAAAATTATAGTCAGTTAAATTTCACAAACTAATCTAATCTAATTTAAGTAGTCATCCTTCAAAATAAATGACTGGAATTTCAATCTTAACAATTTCCCCAGCTATTGTTGTTAATATTAAACCATTTACATTTTCAGGGTCTAAATTAAGAGAGGTAACTTCTCCAAAGTCCGGCACAACTGGAAAAAGATACAGCTTATTATTTTTGTAATCATAAGAGAATAATTCTTTTGTTAAATAATCTGTAAAAAAATAATGTTCATGGTAGTAACTTGCCGGACTATTAAGTACCCCACCACCTATAATTGCAGCTCTGTATAGACCATCAAAAGGTGAATGATTATAAAATACTTGAGGTGAGAAACTTGTATCTTCAATAAATTTATCTGCACTTAATGGACCTTCATCCCCCCAGTAAAATAAGTCGATAGGTTTATCATCATTTTTTAAATTACCTTCAAACTTTGGCCATCCAAAAGAAATACTTTGAAATACATCATTTGATGTATATTTTTTTAGATCAATTATATTCAGTTCTTCCAAGATTGCATTTCCTACATCTGGTATGAATAGAAAGTCGTTATATTCGTGTATTTGCCATGGATTCCTAAGTCCAAATCCTATGATTCCTCTTAATGGTTTATATTCACTTGAATAGCTTAGAAGGGGAGTAGCTGTTTTGTAGTTAGAAAAAACTAACAAGGCTTTGCCTTTTGGGATTAAAGAATTAAATGGATCTGAATAAGGATCAAAATTTTTGCTCATGTCTCCAGTTGTAAGTATAAAGTCATTAAAATACTTCGACCACAGCAAGCTTCCAGAAAAATGAACACCACTATTTGTTGGTATGGTCAAAATATTTTCACCACTCCCAACAATTGGCTCTCCTGTATTGTTTACTTCATACCTTTCTAGAACTAAAGATCTCTTATCAGATGAGGTGTAGGTAACAAGAAAATAGTTTTCTGATGGATGAAATTCTAAATCATAAAGACCAAATTCACCTCCCTGTGACGGTTCAGCAACCTTTGAAGATAAATCTAAATACGTAGTAACTTCATTATTTTTAAAAGAAAAAATTTCACCATCTCTGGATAGAAGCAGATTACCAAACCTTGATGATATAAAATTAGAAAAAGGTTTGCCAAGCTCAACTTTATTTATATCTAACCCATACACACATGAGTTAAAATTTTCACTTCCTTTCCAAGGATTACAAACTAATTCGAATGTTTCAGAGTTAACCGCACTATCATCGAGAGAATCATAACTAAGATCATTATCAATTAGGTTTTTTACTAAATTCGTTTCAATCTCTACTGGTTGCAGCGAGCTTAACAAAAATGTTCTTATTGGGAAAAAAAATACAATTAGTACTACTGAAATATAAACAAATGGGGGAATTTTTTTCAAGTTCATATTGATTTTTGAGAGCTTTTTTAGAATTAATATCACACCGAATCCTAAAATTGGAAAAATTATTATAGCTACTAAAAAATACAGCCTCGGTAGGTTGAATAATCTAAATAGATATAGTGTTGAGAACAATATTCCTGTATAAATAAAAAATATAGTGTATAAAATTCTGAAAATGTTTCTTAAGGTCAATTCTTGATAATATTTGAAACATAATTGATGCACAAGGAATGCTGTTGAAAATGAGATTATATTTACAATTAGTTCACTAGATATATTTAAATTTACAGGGAAACTTATCTTAACAAAGTCTTCAGCAAGATTTTTTAGAGCAGTTAATAATAAGAATGGATCGTAGTTGGCTATTGATTCAAATATAATTTTATTAAAAGCATAAAAAAGAATGTAAAAAATAAAAATTTCAAATATTGAATTTAATCTTTTCATGTCAGCTTTCTTTTTATACTAATTCTTAATTTTATATCAAAGGTGGATTATTAGTAATAAATATTATTACAACAAGAATTTCTAAGGAAATATTCATACTTAAATATTAATGACTAATATCTTTATATAAATTGACATTTAACAAATTAATCTTACCGAAAAATATAGATTGACTATATTGTATATAATTAAATAACATTATGAAATTTATATTCTTAGGAATAGAAAAAAATATTATTAAAATTTATTTTTTAGCTTCTTGTTCATTACTTATTTTTTCTTTGTACACAATAGGTACTGGTTTCTTTGATCTAAATCATTTTTCAGCTGAGTGTTCATCATATGTGTTTCCTCAAATATTTGATAACGTCAGTTTTCAGAAAAAAGATATTTATATATTTCCAGAGATAAAAAATATCTTGTGCCTAAATAAAGAGTTAGCCAATCAAGAAAGTCTAACTTTAATTGGAACAAATCCAAAGTTTGTGAATTATTTAATTTTATTTGGAAGTGTCTTTTATTTCCTAACAAGAAAATTACTAAAAAATAGGATATTTCTTATTGGTAATTTTGTATTTTTAATTTTTATATTCATTAATTTTTATTATTCTCTTAATTTCTTTTCCTTTTTTATTTTTTTATTTTTTTATTTTTACTATTTACTTGAACATACAGAGACAATCCAAAAATCTAAGATTCATTCTTTATTTATTTTAAAGAATCCCTATTTAGCAATTACTATATTTGGGGTTGTCGTTTTGCTTACACAGTTCTCAACCCATCATTATGAGACATTAAATTGGGATATAAATGTATTTATAACAGCTTCTTTGGATATTGGAAGAGGATTTCTGCCATATGAGAATCATTTTGAAAACAAACCACCACTGTTATTTTTTATTTACTTCTTAATTTCCACTTTTAGTAATGGAAGTCTTTTAATTCTAAAAGTTATAAATGATCTTGTCTTATGGTTCTGCGCAATTGTTCTTTACTTAATTTTTAAAGAAAAAAACTATGAGGGCCTAACGACTATATTTGGTCCAATATTTTTCATAATTTTAATGAGTTCAACAGATTTTCATTCAGGTTATAGTGAGCTTTATTCGGTACTTATGCTTGGAATAAGCTACCTAATATTATGCAGATTCACACAGAATAGTACATATCTTATTGCTGGTATATTTTTTGGTCTTTCAACTCTTGTAAATCTAGGTAGTGCACTGTATCTTTTAGGATATTTAGTATACATATACACAATATCTAAAAATAGAAACAGTATATTCTATTTTATAATCGGTTGTAGTGTGCCTCACTTAACCTTTATACTTCTTTATTTTTTCAAAGACCTTTTAGAGTTATATCTAAATATTATGATTCTTGCTCCACTTAAGTATTCAGGAGGGGATTTAGATTTTTTTCATGAATTAGGTGTTATTCTTGATGATGTTTCTAAGGACTCAGTATTTACATTTATATCAATCATTTTCCTAATTACTATTTATGTTTACTCTTTGAATAAAAATAAATTAAACCAAAATAAAATGAAGATAAGTAATTATCCAGATCTAGTAATAATCATGACAGGCTTAATAATTTACTTTTTAAATGGGAAGGGGTATGAGCACCATTTAATCTTTTTTGCTTTTTTCTTTCCGCTAATTATTTCTTTTATTCAAAATAAAAAAACTTCATTATTACTTTCTATATTTATTTTCATTTCACTTTTCAACACTATCTCAATCCATGCAACACAGTCAATAACAAATATTAGAAATTTCGAAAATCTCGAACAAAATTATCCCATAAAAAAAATCTCGAAAGAATTAAATATTAAGTCATATGAATCTCCTAGTTTTTTTATTCTAGACAATACATTGTTTATCTATTATTTAGACGCTGTAAGTGTTGAATACATATCACATCCAGCACTTTTATATGAAGACGGTTTAATGGATATTTTAAGTAAATTTGAATTAACGGATTCTAATTTTTTAATAACAAATTTAAATAAAAAACCTGATTTTATTATTTGTTCTGAGAAGACTTATGATTGTAATAACATAGACGATTACACGTCAGTGTCTTTTAGTGAAAACGTTTCTAATAAATATTTGCACTACTATGAATCTGAAAAACAAGTAATTGTGTTAAAAAGGTCCGATTCATAATGTGTTTATGAAGATTCAAGACTTTTAAGCCATTTATCAATTAGTATTTCATTTAGAACCATCATGACCGCTTGGGGATTACCCCAAGGGGCTACAGGAAGCAATGAAGAATCACTAATTTTTATATTTGGATTCCTCAAAAGTTCGCCATATTTACCAAGATCTTTACATTTGTTGATTGGTAGAGAGCCAAAAATATGTACGGATGTTAATGACGGATTAGCCTTTTTAGGCCAAATTTTTTTAACTTTTGCAGCGGTCATTATCTCTTTAAGTAATTCAAAACCTTTTTTTATTTTTTCTCTATCGTTCTTAGTTATATAAATAATAGGAATTGCTTTATCCCTAAAAAAAAGTATTCTTCCTTTTGATTCCTCAAGTACTGTACTGCTGAAGTAACAAACTAAATTTGATAATTTTGGAATCTTATTGAATTCTCCTAGGGATGCAAGAGTTGCTCTTACGAATGGAAATGAAGATACAGAATATCCAAATTTGTACTTATAATCTTTTGTCCAAGATTGATAGGGAGGAAACAAATCACCGTCATTTATACTTTCCCCATAGTCTACAACACAGCGAGTCATAGGATGGAAATTAAATCTTACTTTATCACTAAGTAAATTTGACTTTTTCAACAATTTAGGAGTATTTACTGTTCCCGCTGACAAAACTATTTTATGAGTTCTTATTTCAATAAGGTCTTTTCTATCTCCATTCTTTGATTTTCCAAGTAATACTAAGACTTCCTTTTGATCATTAATTTTATAAATTTCTGTATCAGTAATAATTTCCAAACCTAGTTTTTCTGCTTGTTTTAGGTAAGTAACCTGCATACTTTGGTGTTCTACTTTGGGCTTAAAAACTCTCCAGCGAGGTATTTCTTCTACGGTAAGTTCAAGTTTATTTGAACCTCTTATCAAAGCAGAATTCAATTCCCTGTGAGTATTTTTGGGTGAAGTCTGAACATTAATAATATTCTCGACCTCACTTTCTTTTTTAACCCACTCATCCTCACTAATACCTGCTTTTTCTAAAAATTTTTCTCTATGAGGACCCGATAGTTTGAAATATAATCCACTATTAACTTCACTGCCGCCACCATATGTCGACCCCTCAGCATAAAGCATTGGAGAGTTTCCTAGACAGAAACTCATACCTTGCTGATTGAATTGTTTTGTAGTTTGCTCCAAAGAGTGGTGCTCTATCGATTCTGGTTTAAATGAAGAACCAGATTCAACAATTAAAACCTTTTCTCCTTTTTCAACACATCTTAATGCCGCAATTGCACCGCCTGGACCACTACCCACAACAACAGTATCGTAAATTCTCGATGAATCGATTTTTTTTGAAGGAATAGATTTAGTATTAAAAGTTGTATCTGATTCAAAAATTAGTATTACAACTCCCGCAACAAATTTGAATAATATTATATTTTTGTTAATTTTAATAAACCCAGGGATAAAACTCAAAAAATAGATCAACCAAATGTAAATTTTAACAAAAAATCTTATATAAATTGCCTCATTTATTTTAGATATAATGAGATTACATTTGTCATCATCACATTTGTAATCAAGATAATTTAATATTGGATGGAGAAAGTAAAAACGACATTTTTTATTTATTTTGTTCACTGTTAATAAATTTTACTAAGAGTATTAATTAACTATAAAAATTTGAAAAATATTTATAAACATTGGTGAATAATTTACCTCTATTTGTAACATATATGTCATTTTCGATTAACTTAATTAATCCAGAATTTTGCTGTTCTTCTAGCCTCATTGAAATCAAACTTGTTGTTGAAAGTGAATCAAGTTCAAAAATACTTTGGAGCGTTACTAAATCATTATTTGCATATAGTAGAAGCATTTGCACGGTTAGGGATCTATCTATAAACGAGATAACTGTAATTAAATACAAAATAGCAACAGGTATAGATACTAAAACTAAGGAGTATTTAAAGATTTTTAAATACACTACTATCAGTGAAAATATTAAAAACTGCAGTAAATAAAGTAAGGCGTAGTTTAAATCTATTAACTGCACTAATTTCCAGGTCAATAGGTGAAGAGCAAAAAAAGAAATATTTAATTTAAGATAATTTTTAATTAAATTGTTCATATTCTAAATTTTAATGTTAATAAGACAATAATTCTTTATAGAAAATTAATTATCTATTCATCATTTGAGAATTTAAGGTGATATTTAGCAGTTGTTAAAAAAGTTTCAATCGATGTATTTTTATAAGTGAAACCTTCTGGAAGCCAGTTTTTATCAAAATAAGAACTATGAGAATATCCACCAAAATGCCATTTCGTAAAATTTGTTAACTTAAGTGTCACTAAAATATTCCCAATAAATTTAAAGATTGTGGCATTTAGCTTGAGCCTATAAATTTTCTTTTGTATTTTGCCTTCTAAAATATCTAGATATTGATTAAGAGTCAAAGGTTCAGGACCTGCTGCAGGCCAGACCCCATTAATTTTTTTTTCAGATAGAAATTTTGACAATCTAGCTACATCTTTTACATCTACAAACTGCATTACTTGTTCACCATAATTCGGGAGTGGTATAGGAATATTTTTTTCAATTAGATTAAAAAAGACTTCAAAAATACCTCCTCTAGCAGTACCAAGTATTGCTTTAGGCCTGATTACTGAAAAATTATACTGTTGCAATTTATCAGATAAAATTTTTTCTGCCTGAAGTTTTGAGTCACCGTAAAAGTCTAGAGGTGAATTTTCAGTCTCAATTTTGATTGGGTTACTACTCGGCATTCCATAAATTCCACTTGAACTTATGTAAACAATCGATATGTTTTGATCAAAAGAACACTTTACAAGTTCTTGTGCAGAGTAAATATTTTCATCCATCAACTTTTTTTTATTATTCTTAAATGGAAGAACGGTTGCCGCATCAATTATCGTATTGTATTCTGAAAGATCATATTTTTTTGATTTAATGAATGTTTTTATTTCCATCTCATGGCTTACAAATTTATTATTTTTAATTTTAGTTGGGGCTTTGTCAACACCTTCTATATGACAGTCCTCATCTAAGTACAAAGATACTATTTCTTTTCCAAGAAACCCAGATGAACCAAGGATGAGTACTTTATTCAGAATGCATCCCCTCAATAGTGTTGTTCCAATTTTTTTTCGCCATCAAAATTTTTAGTGCAAGTTTAGCCTCACTCTTGAAACCTTTTTGCCAGTGGGAATTACCAAAAAGTCTTGTTTTATAGGAAATCCTAGGTCTATGGATTGGGAGCTTCATTTTTTTATGATAGTAATATATAAATGTATCAAAAGTGAAATCATTAGGAAGATTTTGTGAACTACGAAAAAAATCATTATTTACTAAATTCGGAGTTCCTCCAACATCTTCAAGTTTCATACGAAACAATATAGAAATAATAAAACCAAAGACAAGAGTTTTAAATCGGTCTAAAGGGGGTCTATTTCTTCTCCTGCATTTAACTAGTAAATTACCCTTAAGTGTCAAACCTTTAAGCATGTCATGCATGTCCTTTGGATCAACTTTCAAATTACCCGGCATCCAGGCGATATAGTCAGTCGATATATGCGTTGCCCCAAAAATAATACCTCCACCAAAACCAAGATTCTTCTCCGTTCTAACAGTTGACCACCCCTTGTTAGAATTTATCTTTTTTTTATAAAACAATTCAATATCATTTGAATCAGAGCCATTATCAACAATCAAAAATAATTCTTCTTTGAGATTCATAGAATTTATTATTTCAACAAAATGAAGAAAGTTTTTTAAATCATTATAAAAAGGGACTATTATTTTATATTTTGTATTCAAGTTAAATTAATGTCCTTTTTAAAAGTTCGATATATTCTTTAGGTGTACCACAATCAAAATAATCTCCATCAATTTTTTTTAATGTTACATTTTGACCCATCTCTAAAGCATTTTTTACGGCATATCCAATATGTGGATCATTTATGTCAACATAATCTAATAATTTTTTAGAAAATGTTAATGCACCCCACGCATACTCAAACCCATTTTCTGGCTGCTTGTCAACTATGTCAACAACCCTATCATCCTCATAACTTATTTCGCCAAGTTTACCTCTTTGCTCATCTCTTATTTTCCAACACGCTAAATCACATATCTCTGTTTCACTATTTAACAGAGAGTAGGGCTTTTGCCCATAAAAATAAGTATCAGGCATAACCAGCATGAAAGAGCCACTTTCTGAATTAGTACATGTTTTTATTATAGTTTCAGACATAGTGTCAGTTTCCATACCAATTATTGTGAGTTTATCAAAATTAATATCTAGGGACTTTATTACAGGAACAAGATCTGGCCGGGTTGGCAGAAAAATGTTATTACAAATCTTTATTAATTCATAAATATGAGTTTCTAATAACGATTGGTAGTTTTCATCTACAGGTAGTAAAAACTTAGGTATACCTCTCATTCTTGTTGCCAATCCAGCAGCTGGTAATATTGCGTCCATTATCTATAATCTAACAGGATTCATAATAGAAAATAAAGCCATAATTAAAAGGCCGAAACTAAAAACTTTTCTGAAGTTGTTTTTTGTCTTCATTCATATATTCTAACTTTTAAATAGTTAATTTATCTAATTTAATAATTTCTATTCTCTGACAGTAGAAATAAGTTCAAATGCAATGGTTTATCAGGTTATAACTTCGACAATATTTATAATTTGAATAATAAATATAAAAAAGACAGTGTCACTATAATTCTGCAAAAAAAAGAAGAAAATGTATGTGTTAGTTCGAAGAAATAATAGTCTAATTTAGAAGAATGATTTTAATAAAGCATTAGATGTATACTCTATCTGAATTTATTTTAAGTTGAATAAATTTTTTTTTTTGAGATAATGTTCAAGTGAATAGTGTAATTACAATTTCTCATTTTATTGAAAATAACGAGATTTAGTTGTGAAAGTTTTACAATTGAATAAGGATACTAACTATGAAATTTATCAACAAATTTCCTCACTGCACAAAAGTTCATTAACAAAAACTATAGCTACAACTCTAACAATCAACAAGCTTTCAAGATTGTATATTTTTTTGATAAAAAATAATTTGATAAAAGTGATTTATATACAAATAGGTGAAACTGTTGCTGGATGTGCCTCCTACAGCCAAAAAAATAAAAATTACACACCTAAACAACTCTTCCAACTCTGCTTAATATCACTAACTGGTTTAATCTTGCATCCACTTGTGTGGATAATAGAGAGCTGCTATAAAAAAGGCTTATATAAAGACCTAAAGTTCGAAAGTAAATTGGTCACACTTTTTGTAAATAAAGACTTTCAAAATAAAAGTATAGCTTCAGGTTTAGTTTGTTACATTAAAG
>CERI01034844.1_pt1 | contig 15478 bp, 13 predicted proteins | sample 350261 | NCBI WGS metagenome assembly CERI01 (sample SAMEA2620979, study PRJEB7988) | marine metagenome | isolation source: saline water (ENVO:00002010), including
TGAGGTGATTGACTATATAGATGGAGACGACTCAAGTTGGGAGTACGATATTTTACCAAAAATTGCTAAAGAAAATCAATTGGCTGCATTTAAACACAAAGGCTTTTGGCAACCAATGGATACTTTACGTGAAAAAAAAATTCTAGAAGATTTATGGACTAGTGGAAATGCACCTTGGAAAATTTGGAAATGAATTGTGATTTTTGGAAAAACCGTTCAGTTTTTGTCACTGGTCATACTGGATTTAAGGGAGGTTGGATTTGTCTTTGGCTTTCTTTAATGGGAGCAAAAGTTTATGGTTATTCTCTTCAGCCATTAACCAATCCTAATTTTTTTACTGAGGTATTACTAAAAAAAAAAATCAAGAAATCGTTTATTGGTAATTTATGTAACTTAAATTATTTAATTAAGTCAATGAAAGAGAGCAAACCTTCTGTTGTTATTCATATGGCAGCTCAGCCCTTGGTTCTCAATTCTTATGATAAGCCGATTGAGACTTTTAATACTAATATAATTGGAACAGCAAATTTATTAGAAGCATCAAGGAAAATAAAAACAATTAAGGCAATTATTAATGTCACATCAGATAAGTGTTACGAAAATTTAGAAAACTCAAAACCTTTCAATGAAAATGATAAATTGGGTGGACAAGATCCGTATTCTGGGAGTAAGGCATGTTCAGAAATTATCGCAAATGTTTATCAAAAATCTTTTTTATTAAATCAAGGAATTCATCTTGCAAGTGTACGTGCAGGAAATGTCATTGGAGGAGGTGACTGGTCGCAAAATAGATTAATTCCCGATTTTTTTCGATCTTTAGAAAGTAAAAAAATTTTGTTAATTCGCTCACCAGAATCCACCCGTCCTTGGCAGCACGTGCTTGAACCATTGCGAGGTTATTTAAGTCTTGCTGAAAAACTTGTTTTAAAGGGCACTAAATTTTCAGGTCCTTGGAACTTTGGACCAAGTGAAATTAATGAGAAATCAGTCTTGTGGGTTATTGACAAATTATCTAAAAAATTCTCCAATGCAAATTGGAAATTTGATAGTTCAAAAAAAAAATATGAAGCAAAAATACTTAAATTAAACTCTTTGAAAGCTCAAAAAAAATTAAATTGGAAACCTAAATTGTCAACAAATTTAGCACTAGACTTGACTTCTGAATGGCATGAGGCTTATATAGACAATAAATTGATGGACAAATTTTCAATAAAACAAATACAATCATATCAAAAAATTTAGGATATTTATTTTTCTATCAATTTAGAAAGTTTAAAGTTGGGGTTATTATAAAAAAAATTGCAGTAATTTCTGGATCAAGTGGTTTCATTGGTAAAAATTTGGTTCAAAACTTAATAAATAATGATTTTGATGTTATAAAATTAAATAGAAAAACATCAACAACTTTTGATTTCAAAAAATCTACACTTATTTCTAGTTCAAAAAAAAAAATATCTAATTTTAATTTAAACAATTTATATAAAAAAATTAGTTTCAAAAAATCTGTTGTATTTGTGCATCTTGCTGCTGTATCAAAAGTTGAAGATGAATCTCAAGTATTAAAAAAGTTTATCAATTCTAATTTTCTATTAGGTTTAGATTTATTACATTTTATGAAAAGCAATAATTATAAAAACCTTATTATTTCCGAGTCATTTTGGCAATTTAATAGTATTGGTGAGTTAAAAGGAAACTCTCTTTATGCTATTTCGAAGTCGTATTTTAGTACAATGGCAAATTATTATGCAGATTATCATAAATTTGTTGTTAAAGCTTTAGTTTTATATGATACTTTTGGAAATTATGATAATCGTCCTAAAATATTAAACGAATTAAAAAGATCAATTAAAAATAATTTAGAAATAAAAACTACCGCAGGAAAACAAATAATTGATTTTGTTCATATTGAAGATGTCCTAAGCGCTTTTACAATATTACTTGACTCAATTTATAAATACCCAAAAAATAAAAGATTTGAGAGGTATGTTGTTAGAGGATTAAAACCTTTATCGTTAAATAATCACATCAAGTTAATTGAAAAAATAATGAAAGTTTCGTTTAATATAAAGTGGGGCGCTATCAAATACTCAAAAAATCAGATTTTCAATCCTTGGCTTCCAAATAAAAAATATTTAATTCCAGGTTGGTCACCAAGGTATAAATATGAGCACAGAATTAAATCCTTCTTTAATGATGAATAATAAATTATCAATTACTATTTGTATACCTAGTTTTAATAAACCAGATCAAGCAGCCAAAACTCTAAAATCATTATTAAAACAATGTATAGATAATAATTTAAATATAAAATTTTTAGTTATTGATAATGGGTCTAAAAATTCATACGAAATTTTTTTTAAAAATGATAAAATTATATCAGATGCAATAATTTTAAAAAATGTCATATTGCATAGAAATGATTTTAATATTGGTATGTCGGCAAATTTTCTACGTGCTTTTGAATTATCAAACTCCGAATGGTTATGGATGGTGTCAGATGATGATTATATCTTGCCCAATGCTTTAAATCTAATAAGTTTGAGACTCAAAAATATTAAAAAAAATATTGGTTTTATTAAATTTATTTCAGAAAGGACACCCCAAAAGCTTGATCAAGTTTATATCAACTCACTAGAAGAATTTATTGATTACAATTCTATAAATAAGAATTATTTTAATGGATCAATTTTTATTTCTAATGGTCTTTATCGTTTGTCCAGATTTAAAAGATATTTAGAAATTGGATATCAACATTTGCATACTTATATTCCTCATTTTTTAATGATCTCTAATTATCTAAATGATGGGGGGTCTTGTGTTGTATTTAAAGATATTATAGTAGATTATAAAAAACCAGAAAAAACATATAGCTATGGTTTTGTTGCAGGATTAGGAATTGGTGGAATTAAGACTATTCAACTTAATTTAAAAAATAAATATCTTAAACTTTATTACCGTCTTTTTTTTCCACATAATGATTTTAAGATAGTAATTGATATTTTTTATGCAACTTACCACAAAGATAGATATTTGTATAAATACTTAATGAGCAACTATTCAAATTATATTCGAAGATTTAAAAATTGGCCTTATGTACTGTTTTTAAATATTTTTTGGAGGTTGGGATTGTTTAAAAAACTTTTTGAAAATATATTGATTTTTTTTTCACGTTTTATCCCAAAGTTGTCTAAAGAAATTAAAATGATAAAACAAAAATATTAAATATTTGATAAATAATGTATAAATATGATATAATTTATCTTCAAAGATTTATACCTTGTTATAGAGTTTCTGTTTTTACAAGACTTCTAAATGAAAATAAATACAAATCTAAAGTTTTATATGGCAATGATATTGAAAATTCTAAAGCAAAAAATTGTAAAAATTTAAAGAATAAAAATTTTAAGAAATTTAAAATGAAGGCTTTCTCAATTTTTGGGAGAACTTTTTATTATCAAAAAGGTTTATTTTCTTATTTAAAATTTTGCTCTCCCAAAGTAATTGTTTGTGAAGCAGAAAGTCATTTTCTTGGATATATAACAGCAATTTTTTATAAAATTTTAATAAATCGTGATGTGAAGTTATTGATGTGGTGTTTTTATAGACTTCCTGGAAATTTTTCTGAAAGATCCTTTGTTCATTATTTAATAAAAAAGATTACAAGATTTTTTTTTCATGGTTTTATTAGTTACTCAAAATTTGGAAAAAACTATTTGATTTCTGATGGTAAAAAATCTAAAGATATATCTGTCGCTGTTAATGTTTGTGATACAGACAAATATATTTCTATTTCTAATAGACTTAAAATTAACAAAATAAATGCAAAAAAAAAAATTCATGTTGGTAAAAAATTTCTTATTTCTTATGTGGGTTCTCTAGAAAAAGTAAAGCGACCCAAATTAATGCTTGATATTGCTTTACAGCTAGATCCAAACAAGTTTCATATAAATATCATTGGCAAAGGATCTGAATATGATTTTTTAAAAACATCTATAACAAAAAAAAATATAAAAAATGTAACTTTAATTGGTTTTGCAAAGCATAATTTACCAATTTTATATAGAGCATCAGATTTAGTTGTTGTGCCTGGAAGAGGTGGAATAGTTATTTCTGAATCGATGTGTTTTGGTGTTCCAGTTATTGTCTATCAAGCAGATGGAGTAGAATATGACTTAGTTTTAAATAACAAAACAGGATTTAAAGTATCTAGTAGTTCTGCAAAAAATTTTTCAAAAAAAATCAACCAAATCTATGAAAAAAAATATTTTCTTCACAAAATATCTTTTAATGCAAAAAATTTAATCTATAAATCTCATAATATAAAAAGTATGACTAATGCTATAAACACATTAATCTATAAATATATATAATTGAAAAAAAAAATTAAATATCAAATTTGTGAATCATGTGTAATGGATACATCTGACTCAAAAATAATTTTTGATAAAGATGGAGTTTGTGATCATTGCATAAGTTTTCATACTAAAATTTTTCCAAAATGGAATGATAATTTGGTTAATAAAAAAAAACTATCCTCTCTAATTGAAAAAATAAAAGTTGCTGGAAAAGATAAAGATTTTGATTGTATTATAGGAATGAGCGGAGGTATTGATAGCAGTTATCTTACTCATCTGTCACATCAATTTGGACTTAGACCTCTTGTATTTCACGTTGATGCTGGTTGGAATTCACAAGAGGCTGTTAACAATATAGAAAGACTAATTGATAAACTCAAGCTAGATCTTTACACTGAAGTGATTAACTGGAATGAAATGAGAGATCTCCAATTGGCGTATTTTAAATCTGGTGTTCCTCATATTGATACTCCCCAAGACCATGCATTTTTTGCAACAATGTATAAATTTGCAAAAAAATATGATGTCAAATATATACTAACAGGAGCCAATTATTCTACTGAGTGTATTAGAAACCCAATAGAGTGGATGTATTATCAATCAGATTCTGTTCAACTAAAAGATATTCATAGGAAGTTTGGTTCCAAGCCATTAATGAGTTTTCCAATTACTTCAATTTTTAACCATAAAATCTGGTTACCATACATTAAAAAAATTAAAGTCGTAACGCCATTAAATTATATTGATTATAATAAGTCAAATGCGATTAACACTCTGGTTAATAAATATAAGTGGCAACCTTATCCTCAAAAACATTTTGAGTCTAGATTCACACGTTTTTATGAAGGTTATTGGTTGCCAAAAAAATTTGGCTTTGATACTCGTAAGGTACAATATTCTAGTCTCATTTTAACAGGGCAAATGACGCGAAAGCAAGCTTTAGAAAAATTAAAGGAGCCGGCACTTAATAAAGAAAATATTCAGCGAGAATTAGATTATGTAGCAAATAAACTAGAAATTTCTACTAAGGAACTACAAGATTTTTTTAATACACCTAATAAAAGTTATAAAGACTATAAATCACAAAAATTTTTTTATTTTCTAGGTGCTTATGTTATGAAGGGATTAAGACTTGAATTAGGCGGAAAACGATGATTGCGCTTATTGATTACGGTCTTGGTAACATTAATGCATTTGCTAATATTTATACTAGGCTGAATATACCATTTAAATTTGCACGAACTGCTGAGGATTTAGAAAACTCAAGCCATTTAATATTACCAGGCGTCGGTACTTTTGATTATGCTATGGAGAAAATAGAAGCTTCAGGTATGCGAACCAAACTTGATCAATTAGTGCTTAAAAAAAAACTACCTATTATAGGTGTATGTGTAGGTATGCAAATAATGGCACAACGAAGTGAAGAGGGCAATTCTAATGGACTTGGTTGGTTTGATGCTGAGGTAAGATATATTAATAAAGACTGTCAAAATAATAAAAAAAACCTTCCTCATATGGGATGGAATGAGATTAATGTCAAAAATGACTCTAAATTATTACATAATTTAAAGGATAATTCCCAATTTTATTTTTTACACTCATATTATTTTTTTCCTAATCAAGAAATTGATGTTCTGGCTATTAGCAATTATGGGTTTAATTTTCCAAGCGCCATAAGACATGAAAATATCTATGGTGTACAATTTCATCCAGAAAAAAGTCATTGCTGGGGTATTGAACTTTTAAAAAATTTTAGCCAAATATAAATGTTACGTCCAAGATTAATACCTTGTTTATTGATTAATAAGGATGGACTTTGTAAAACAGAGGGTTTTACAAAGCTAAAATATGTTGGTGACCCATTAAATGCAGTAAGAATTTTTAATGAAAAAGAAGTTGATGAACTAATGATTCTTGACATTGATGCTAGTAAAACTTCTAATGCTCCTAACTATAATTTAATTTCTAAGCTAGCTCAAGAATGCCGTATGCCATTATGTTATGGAGGTGGTGTTAATACAGTTGATCATTTTTCTGACATTATTAATTTAGGAGTAGAAAAAGTTGCTATTTCCTCAGCAGCAATTCAAGATCCTTTATTGGTAAGTCGTGCTGCTGCACAGGTAGGTAGCCAAAGTGTTGTTGTAGTGATTGACGTAAAAAGATCTGGTTTATTTAACAAGCCAGAGGTGGTTTGTATAAATGCAACAAAAAAAACTGGTTTAAATCCAGTTGCATGGGCTAAAGATTTGCAAAAACTTGGTGCTGGTGATATTGTTTTGAATTCTGTTGATTTAGATGGAAAAATGACTGGTTATGATTTTAATTTAATTGATTCAGTGCGTTCGGAGGTCTCTGTTCCATTAACTGTTCTTGGTGGTGCAGGATCCTTAGAAGATATACGATTGTTATTTAAACGTTATGGAATTATTGGTGCCTCGGCTGGAAGCTTGTTCGTGTTTAAAGGAAAATATAAAGCAGTTTTAATAAATTATCCAGATAGGCAAGAAAAAAAAATACTTTTTTCTTCTTAAAAATTACTAAATATGAAACAAATAATTCAATCCTTAAAAACAGGCTTAACAGAAATCTCTGAAATACCTGTGCCAAAAGTTTCATCCAAATCACTTCTGATTAAAACATCCAATACCCTGGTGTCATCTGGAACAGAACGAATGTTAGTAGAGTTTGGCAAGGCAGGATGGATTAAAAAAGCATATCAACAACCTGAAAAAGTGAAAAAAGTTTTAGATAAATTTTTTACTGACGGTTTAAAACCAACAATTGAAGCAGTATTTAACAAAATCGATAAACCTTTACCGTTAGGCTATTGCAACATTGGTACAGTTCATGAAGTAGGCTTAGAAGTAACAAAATTTAGTAAAGGTGATAGAGTTGTTTCAAATGGCAAACATGCAGAGGTAGTAAATGTTCCAATAAATTTATGTGCAAAAGTACCTGATGTAGTCTCAAATGAAGAAGCTTCCTTTACTGTTCTTGGAGCAGTAGCATTGCAAGGGATACGATTAATTAAACCAACTTTAGGTGAGACAATTGTAGTGACAGGTCTTGGTTTAGTTGGTTTATTGACAATCCAATTGCTAAAAGCTAATGGCTGCAGAGTATTAGGATTAGATTTTGATCAAAACAAATTATCATTAGCAAAAAAATTTGGGGCTGAGGTGGTAGATTTAAATAAAGAGGATCCATTGATTGTTGCAGATATTTTTTCACGTGGTCGTGGCGTTGATGCTGTAATTATAACAGCTTCTTCAACGAGTGATAAACCTATACATCAGGCAGCTGAAATGTGCAGAAAACGTGGACGAATAGTTTTAGTTGGTGTAGTAGGGTTAAAGCTATCAAGAGATGATTTTTTTAAAAAAGAATTAACTTTTCAAGTGTCTGCCTCTTATGGGCCAGGTAGATATGATTCAAACTATGAAGAAAAGGGTCAAGATTATCCAGTAGGTTATGTGCGATGGACTGAACAACGTAATTTTGAAGCTGTATTGGATATGATGGCAACAGGTGCATTAGATGTTAAGCAATTAATATCACATAAGTTTGATATATCTGAAGCTAAAAAAGCATACGAACTCATTATTAACACAGAACCCTCATTAGGAATTTTGCTTACTTATCCTGGCATGAAAATTACTGAAGTTTCAAGAAAAGTATTATTATCAAAAGATGATAATATAAAAAAAAAAGACAATATTTTAAAAAAACTAAATGTGAGTTTTTTAGGATCTGGAAATTATGCTTCATCAATATTAATTCCAATATTTAAATCTGAGGGTGTAGTATTAAAAAGTGTAGCCTCAAATACTGGAGTTAGCGGAACACATGCGGGACGCAAGTATGGTTTTATAGAAACAACAACTGATGGTGATATTTTATTTAGCGACAATACAACTGATGCAGTTGTGATTACCACACGTCATAACACGCATGCAGATTATGTTATTAAGGGATTAGAAAATAAAAAACATTTATTTGTTGAAAAACCATTATGTTTGACTTTAGAAGAATTAGATAAAATTGAATCTATTTATTCATCATCTAACCTTTTAATGGTTGGTTTTAATCGACGTTTTGCACCTCAGATTCAAAAAATTAAAGAACTTCTAGGCAATATAAGTTGTCCAAAAGCAATAGTCATGACTATTAATGCAGGTAAAGTTCCAAATGATCATTGGACTCAGGATTTAGAGGTTGGGGGAGGACGCATTATAGGTGAGGCTTGTCATTTTATAGATCTACTTCGTTTTTTAGTCGGCAAAACTATCACTAACTATCAAGTTCAATTTATGGATAGTTCAACAAAAGATACTGCCAATATTCAGTTAAGTTTTGAAGATGGATCTATTGGTGCAATTCATTATTATGCTAATGGTTCAAAATCTTTTCCCAAAGAAAGATTAGAAGTATTTGCTGGAGAAGGAATATTAAAACTAGATAATTATCACAAGTTATATGGATATAGTTGGCCAGGATTTAAAAAAATGAATTTATGGCAACAAGACAAAGGCCAAAAAGCATGTATTAAAGCTTTTTTAAATGCAATTTACAAAGGTGAAGCATCTCCAATACCAGTAGATGAAATTTTTGAAGTTAGTAAAGTTGCTATAAAATTATTTAACCAATAAATATTTGATTTCTCTTTATTTTCATACGATCCGGTATTTAAAATTTAAACAAATTTACTATAAAATTTGGTTTTATTTAGTAAAACCAAAGATAGATGAAAGTCTCTCATATAATACTAGGTTTTTAGAAAATAAATTTTGCCAACCAATTAAAAAAAAAATAAGTTTACTAAATGAAAATACATTTAAATTTTTAAATCATTCTCTATCAGCGTCAGAGGTAGGCTGGAATGGAAATTGCAATATGGTCACAAAATTATGGCGCTACAACCAACATTATTTTGATGATTTAAATGCAACTGACTCATTTAAACGTAACGAATGGCACAACAAACTTTTAAATAATTGGATAAATGAAAATAGCATAGGTCAAGGAGTTGGTTGGGACAGTTATCCTACATCATTAAGGATTGTTAATTGGATTAAATGGTATTTTTTAGGAAATAAGTTGTCAAAACTTTTTATACAAAGCTTAGCAATTCAAGCCCAATGGTTAAATAAACGAATTGAATGGAACATTCTTGGTAATCATTTGTTTTCTAATGCAAAAGCATTAGTTTTTGCTGGTTTATTTTTTTCAAGTAAAGAGTCTGAAATTTGGTTAAAAAATGGATTAAAGATTATAAGTGACGAAATAAACGAGCAAGTTTTAAATGATGGAGGTAATTTTGAACGTAGCCCCATGTATCATGCAATTTTTCTAGAAGATATTCTGGATCTTATTAATATTTCACTAACATATCCTAAGATTATTCAAAAAAAAAAAATTATTGAATGGACACAGATTTCAAAAAAAATGTTAATTTGGCTAGATATAATGACTCATCCTGATGGTGATATTGCTTTTTTTAATGATGCTACTTTAGAAATTGCAGCTAATTTATATGAATTAAAAGAATATGCCAAAAGATTGGGAATAAATTATAATTATGATAGTTCCAATAGAATTACACATTTAGCAGATAGTGGATATATTAAATTAAATAAAAATAATTTTACAGCATTATTAGATGTTGCTCCAATTGGACCTGATTATCTTCCCGGTCATGCACATGCAGATACTTTATCTTTTGAACTTTCTTTATTTGGGCAACGTTTGATTATAAATAGTGGCACATCAGAATATGAAATTGGTCGGGTTAGAGAACATGAACGCAGCACAAAAGCGCATAGTACTGTTGTTGTAAATAATGAAAATTCTTCTGAAGTGTGGAGTGGGTTTCGAGTAGCAAGACGTGCATATCCATTTAATCTTAAAATTGAAGAGTTAAAAAATCTTGTGGATATAAGTTGTGCACATGATGGTTATAAGCGATTAGTCAGTAGCCCTATTCATAGACGACGTTGGCAGTTTTTTGAAAATTCATTAATTGTTAGTGATAACATTGAAGGATCTTTTAAAAGTGCAAGTGCTTATTTTCATTTTCATCCTTCTGTTGTTATCATAAAAAACAAAAATAACATTTTGCAAGTTGAAATGCCAAATAGTCAAAAAATAATTCTAAAAACAAAAATAGGTGAACCAGTGATGGAAACAAGTTATTATTCTCCTAAGTTTGGAAAAAAAATTGATACTCAATGTTTAAAAGTTGAATTAGACAAAAATAACGGATCGTGTGTCCAAATATTATGGAATAATTTAGATGATTAAAAAAAAAATAATGTTAGTCTTTGGCACACGCCCTGAAGCCATTAAAATGGCGCCCCTTGTACATGCCTTAAAAGCTGAACCAAATCATTTTGAATTAAAAGTTTGTGTAACCTCACAACACAGAGAAATGTTAGATCAGGTTTTAAATATTTTTAATATTAAACCTGATATTGATTTAAATTTAATGAAAACAAATCAAAATCTATCAAACTTAACATCATCAATTTTAAGTAAAATGAATCAAGTATTTACAAAATATTCACCTAATGTTGTACTAGTTCATGGTGACACAACTACAACTTTAGCAACATCTATGGCTGCTTTTTATAGATCTATACCAGTTGGGCATGTAGAGGCTGGATTGAGAACATATGATTTAAGCGCTCCTTTTCCAGAAGAATTTAATCGGCAGATAACAGGAAAACTTACCAAATGGCATTTTGCACCAACTAACTTAAGTCAAAAAAATTTATTATCTGAAGGGATTAATAAATCTTCAATAATAGTAACAGGAAACACAGTAATAGATGCTTTGTATTGGACTTTAAAACGTTTAGATAAAAAAAAAGATCATCAAAAAAATTTAAAAAATTTTTTTGATAAACACCTTTCTTTTTATTGGCAAAAAGAAAACTTTGTTTTAGTTACTGCGCATCGAAGAGAAAATTTTGGTGATGGTTTTTTAGGAATTTGTTATGCAATTAGTGCACTTGCTTTAAAGTATCCTAAATTACATTTTATATATCCAGTACATCTTAACCCAAATGTGTACAAACCAGCTAAGGAAATTCTTGGAAAGATTAATAATATACACTTGATTAAACCTCTAGAATACGAACCATTTGTTTATTTATTGAAGCATTCATATTTAGTTCTTACTGATAGTGGAGGCATTCAAGAAGAAGCTCCAAGTTTAGGTAAGCCAGTTTTGGTAATGCGAGAAACTACGGAAAGACCTGAGGCAGTTGATGCGGGTACTGTTGAAATTGTGGGTACAAATCAACAAAAAATTATTGAAGGGGTATCACGATTATTGAATAACAAAAAACATTATCAAATGATGTCTACCGCTCATAATCCTTATGGTGATGGATTAGCATGTAAGCGTATAGTAGATGTTTTACGAAAGATTTGATAGTGATGAATTTATGAAGAAAAAAGTATGTATAATTGGACTTGGTTATATTGGTTTACCTTCTGCAGCACTTATTGCTAATAAGGGTTTTTCAGTATGTGGAGTTGATGTTAATGACATGATTGTATCAACTGTCAATGAAGGAAGAATTCATATTGTTGAAAATGATCTTGCGGCATCTGTAAAGTTAGCAGTTTCATCAGGTCAACTAAAAGCTTTTAACAAGGTACAACTAAGTGATATTTATATAATTTGTGTTCCAACTCCATTTCATAAAAATAATACAATACCAACACCAAATATTGATTACGTGATATCAGCTATCAAGAGCATTGCTCCACTTATAAAATCAGGTGATTTAATAATTTTGGAGTCAACCTCTCCAGTAGGCACAACACAAAAAATGCAACAAACATTAATTGACAGTGGCACAAATTTGGAAGGGATACACATAGCTTATTGTCCAGAACGTGTTTTACCAGGAAAAATTATGACAGAGTTAGTAGAAAACGACCGTATTGTTGGTGGTCTTACATCAATATCAACAAAAAAAGTTGTAGATTTTTATCGTTCATTTGTGAGAGGAAAAATATATGAAACAGATGCAAAAACAGCTGAGATGTGTAAATTAGCTGAAAATAGTTTTAGAGATATAAATATAGCTTACGCCAATGAGCTGTCAATGATTTGTGCTAAGCAAGATATTGATATATGGAATTTAATCAAATTAGCCAACAAACATCCAAGAGTTAATATATTAAACCCTGGAACAGGCGTAGGAGGTCATTGTATTGCAGTAGATCCCTGGTTTATTATTTCAAAAGACACTGAAAACACAAAATTAATTCGAACCGCTCGTGAAGTAAATGATTACAAAAGCAAATGGGTTATTGATAAAATTAAAAGTAATGTTAATGAATTTACCTCAATAACAGGTACTAAACCAAAAATAGCATGTCTAGGGTTAGCTTTTAAACAAGATATTGATGATTTAAGAGAGTCAAAAGCCTTAGAGGTTGCTGAAACTTTAATTTCAGAAAACTTTGAAGTATTTACAGTAGAACCAAACATTCAATCTTATAAAAACCTAGTGATGTTTAATCTTGTAGATGCAATTGAGCAAGCAGATATTGTGTGTATATTAGTAAAACATCGTGAATTTATACAACCTCAAATAAAAGATAAATTGTTAAGTTGTAAAGCACTTGATTTTTGTGGAGCACTTTCATAGAAGATTAATGCGTATTTTAGTCTTAAGTTTTTATTATCCACCAGATATTGGCCCAGGTTCTTTAAGAGCAGGATCAATAGTTGAAGCTTTAATTGAAGAGGGGCCTTCAAATCTTAAAATTGATGTTATAACAACTATGCCAAATCGGTATAATTCTTTAAATGTTTTTGCATCAAAATATGAAAATGATAGTAAAGTTTTTATTAAACGTATTACTTTGTCAAAACATAAAAACGGAATATTAGATCAAGCAAAAGCCTTTATTTTATTCAGCTTTGCAGTCAGAAAATTAATATTAAATAAAAAATGGGATGTGGTAATTGCTACTTCATCACGTTTAATGACAGCAAGTCTTGCAACTTATGTTGCAAAAAAAACAAATTCAAAAATTTATTTAGATATTCGTGATTTATTTACAGATACAATTAATAATATTTTTAAAAAAAATTTTGTTTATATTTTAATGCCAATATTCTACAAATTAGAAAAATGGACATTTCAATCTGCAGATAAGATAAATATCGTTTCAGCCGGTTTTTTTGATTATATTAAAAAGATTAAACCTAGTTTAACACCATCATTATTCACAAATGGGGTTGATGATATGTTTTTAAAAAAAGATTTTTTATCCAAACAAATCAATCAAAAACCTTTAATTTTATATGTTGGAAACATTGGAGATGGTCAAGGATTAAATAAAATTATACCATCCGCAGCCAATATTTTAAAAAATATGCAATTTAGAATAATTGGAGATGGTAGTGCGCGAAAATTATTAACAGATAATTATTTATTTAATTTACAAAATAACATTGAAATTTTAAAACCAGTTTTGAGAAAAGAACTAATAAAAGAGTATCAAAATGCAGATATTTTATTTCTACATTTAAACGATTTTAAAGCATTTGATAAAGTTTTACCTTCAAAAATTTTTGAATATGCAGCAACAGGTAAACCAATACTTGCTGGTGTATCAGGTTATGCATCTGAATTTTTAACCAATCAAGTAAAAGGAGTACAAATTTTTAACCCTTGTGATGTTGAGTCAATGAAATTGGGATTGGAAAAATTATTAAATGGGCCAAGATTTATTGATCGAGGTGATTTTTGTTTGCGTTATTCAAGAAAAAAGATCATGAAAAAGCTAGCTAAAGATATCTTAACTTTATAAAGCTAACAACCAATGAAAAAATTATGTTGCTTTAAAACTTGAAATGATAAGTTTCTAAGGTCATAGGTTAAAAAATTAACATTTATATTCTTAGTATTAATGAAATTTTTTTCTTAAAATAAAATAAACTATAAAAAAAAGTATAAATAAGATCAGCGATGCAAGGGGACTTAAAAGCACAAAGCTCATATAGCCACAAGTAAAAATAGAAATATTTATGATTGAAATTAAAAAATTAGTTAAAGGAAGCGAATTATATTTCTTAAAAAAAACGTGGTGCAAATGATCTTGCCCGGGATTAAAAATTTCTTTTTTATTCATCAATCTAATTAAATTAATTGATATAAACTCATAAACAAAAATTGAAATTGAGAAAGAAAGTAAAATTGGATGAACAGCTTTTTGATTTGCAATATAAATTATTGTAAATGCAATTATAAAACCAATTAATAAACTTCCACTATCACCTAAAAATAATTTTGGCACTCTGAGTACAGAAAAATTAAAAATTAAAAATATTAATATAGGTATTAATATTATGATTATGAATAATTTATAGCTATCGTCAGGTGTTAAGAAAAACAAAATACATAATGTTGAAAGTGATGAAAAACTGAGTGTTCCATCTAGGCCATCAAAATAATTAAAAGAATTTATTAAAAAAATTACACATAAAATCGAAAATGGAATTGAAAAACTACCTAAAGAAATAATAAAATAATTATAATCACCGATTTGAATTAATTTAATATTTTCAAATGCAATTAAATAAATTACAGGAAAAATTTGTAGGCTTAATTTACCTCCAACATTTAAATTGTATCTGTCATCAATAAAACCCACAATTCCTATTAAGGAAGACATTGAAAGAATTAAATCAAAATTTGGACTGTTAAATTTAAATAAGTAAATAGAAAATATATAAGACAGAATTAAAGCCAATCCCCCTGTATAAGCAACTGGCTTTTGATGCAATTTTCTTTTATTTGGTATATCTACTAATTTTAATTTATATGATATTTTAGTCACAAAGATAAATGCAATCAGACTTAAAATTGCATAAAAAGATAATTGATATATATAATTCATGCTTGTTATGATAACTTTATATCTCAATCATTTATTTTAAAAGGTAAAAAATTATTTACCAAGCAATAATCATGAATAATTTTAATTATTTAAATCCAGTTTTAACTAATTTGCTAATAGCATCTATTATTCCTTTTTTGATTTGGGGGCCTTTTTTCCCAGATTTGATTGTAAGTATTTCAGCTTTATTTTTT
>CERI01115514.1_pt1 | contig 15451 bp, 22 predicted proteins | sample 350261 | NCBI WGS metagenome assembly CERI01 (sample SAMEA2620979, study PRJEB7988) | marine metagenome | isolation source: saline water (ENVO:00002010), including
CTTGAGGAGGACTGTCTACAGAGAAGTCGGAATCGTCAGAGTCTTCAGATTCTGACTCTTCGCTTTTGCTTTCGTCTTCTCCGATGACGTTTGCCAATTCAATCTGAAACGTGTTCTCATCTTCGTTCAACACGTCGACGGAGAACATGCTAGGCGTCCCAATTTTTTGGTAATTCTGGACATTCTGGAACATGGCTACTTTGCCGTTGGAAAGCCAAACCTTCGCTTTGGCCTTGATTTTCCCGGAAGTATTTTTGGCCAAGATGACTACGCCTTGTGCGCCCGTTTTCTTATTTTTTACAAAATCCCCTACGCGCAAACCTCCAGCGGCGATGTGTGTTTTAGAAATCATGTCTAAGAGAGTATTAATACGCATTCTAATTTATTTTATGTTTATTATGTTCTTCAAATAAATGAAATTAACCGTTCAGTTATTAAAAGAGATGCTAGTTGTAGGACTTGGGTTTGGCATCTTTGGATTGATCGTTTCAACGGCATTAATGTACACTACACCCGGATTTAGCCTGAAAAAATACAGTTTTTGGTGGCAGGTATTCTTGTCGTACGCGATAACCGGTGCGCTCTTCCATTTGGTGTGCGAGGCTACAAACATAAATGCATGGTATTGTAAGAATGGAAATGCGTGTAAAAAGTAGTTTTATTGTAATTTGTCTGATCTAGCAAAAAGTGCATATTCTGGCGGCTCTTCTTTTGAAAATCCTCTGCGTTTCAACAGAGATATAGCTTCTTCGGCTGCTGCGCGTTGCGCTTCGGATTTGATTCTTCCCGTTCCTACGCCTATCGTTTCGGGTCTTCCCCGGCCTTGCAGAATCACGCGACTCGTCGTGATCGAATTTCCGCTGGAGGTAAACTCTTTGACTTCGGCGTACTTGATTTTCCCTAGTTCGTGGCCATGTTTGTCAAACAGTTCTTTCAATCGGGTTTTCGAATCGTACAAATCGGTGTACTTTAGCGATACGGGTTCCGAATCAAACACACGCTTCAGATACTTTTCTACGACGACAGCGCCTAGCCCGCGCTGTACTCGAGAATCGATGATGAATTCAGTTGCACCGACAAACGCTTCGAACACGTCTTCCAGTAAGTCATCTTTCCGTCTGTCTTTCCATTCTTCGCTCGCCTTAATATGAGGCCAGAACCCTTCCTTTTGAGCGAGACGACTGAACGTTTTTTTCGATCCGTAATTGATCTTGAGCCGCGCGACGACCTTGACACCCATAGGACACATAAGAGATGGGAATCTGTCGTAGAAGTAGTATACGAGAAACTTGTTTGCGCTGACGTCTCCCATCTGCTCGTAGACCTCGTAATTTTTCGTGGGATTTGAGGTAGCCGACACGAAACTTTGTTCGTAGATCTTCATGCTCCTTTCATCTGTCAAAATAGAAACATATTTTGACGAAATAATGGGCATAAACTTTGAGGTGACAAATCTTTTGAGAGAACTCATTTTATTTTGTTTTGAAGACACCCATATTCTAAATCATTTTCATTTCCCTAAGGTGGTGCATTTTTGCTTGTTCTCTGATTAAAGTCACACCGCATGAAAAGGCGATGGCCATAAACGATATACCAGCTGCGATCACTGTTCCGATAAAATAATTATTAAACGCAAACAAAGCGGCGATGATTAGCATGGGCGCGCCTATCATTTGCATGCATGTTTCCTCTATGCGGTTTTCCATTTGAGTTGTATACGTTTTCAAAACAAAATCATTTTGAAAATAACTATATCACATTTTCTGCTCGTTTTAACTTGAGCATCCTTGAGAAATCGGACGTTATCCGTATTAATTTGCGGTTTATAAAGTGGGTCAAACACTTGTACGAAATCCAGCCAACGCCGGTAGAATCGTATATGTCGTCCAAAGACGCTGCATGTTCGGGCTGATTAGCTATGCAAAAATACTTTCCGTTGTTCATGAATATTTCTCCGTCCAATGTAACCCTGGTATGATCTATGCGGACGCCGCTTTCCTCTTCTAGTTCCCTGAATGCGCATTCCTTTTCAGTTTCTCCCTCCTCTATTCCTCCCTTTGGAACACCCCAAAGCCTGCCTCTTGATTGAACAATGAGTATTTTCTTGTCGGTTGATGTCATGAACACACCAGCCTTTCTCCGTGGCGAACCGGTGTTGGTGTATTTTTTCCTGTTTGGTGATTTGTAGCTTTTATATCTAATTAATTCACAATTACAGCCGTTGAAGCATTTCGCGGACATTAAGTTTGAATCCTTGTTTATTTTCCACTCTGTGGGTACAGTATTCCATAATTCCATTTTCTAATATGAAGTTCCCTTTTTGTTAAGCCGAATGAAAGCCGATCTTGATTAATTTTTATAATCAACGCTTACGGCGATGGAGGGTACTTCCGTTCGTACTCTTCGCGGGATAACCGAATGGCAGGGGTTGGTTTGGTTCTTTTTTCAAACTGATCACACGCGTACGCGGCGGCCATGCACTGGGAGTAGTCAAGCGTTCGTACAAATTCATCTGTTGCATCAATCCGGTTTTTTAAATACTTCTCAGCGTTGTATATCCGGTCTCTCATAGCATCCATCTTAGTTGACATTTGTTCGACTGCGACGACCCTGGCGGTTAACTCGTCGATAGAAGTCTTCATAGACCTAGTCAGAACACCGACCGTCTTAATTACCTTCGTCTTTTCCTGTTCAGAGCCTTCTAGTTTAGCTACACGCGTTTCGAGAGAATCGGAGCGATCATGCGTTTCTTCGCCTGGAGTCTGCCCGTAGTAGAGTTGTTTGGCGTCGAAATCATATTTTAACCGCTCGACAATGCGACCGTTTCGCTTGCGACGGGTGATGCACGGAATCTCAAGTACAGAGGAGCAGTTCGTTTTACGCACTAGGTAGTTATTGGGGTCGCCAATCAGCATGAGAGCCCCAACACTCTTACGCATTTCATTCTTTCCGCCTGCACCTGCAGCGTCGAATATTGCTTTCAACTCTGGATCGGAAAACGAATTGACGAACTCGTCCGCGATATTTTCCTCGAGTAGAAAAAAAGATGGCTTGTATTTGGTAGGGTGCAGAGGCGTATATTGCATGGTCGTGCGAGATGGGATCATTTTTGAAATGTTTTATTTTGTTTTCAAAAATCATTTTGGTCGGAAATGAAACGGTTATAGCCATTCCATTATACGTGTTTACATTTTTCACGAATGGGAACACGTTGGTGAACTACCCTCGCAATACCCGTTTTCCATGCACCGTTTTCATTCTTATTTTTTTATATAAATAGAATGAAAAAACTTATTTTACTTTCACTTATATTTCTGTTATTTGTCCTTTCGAGCTCTAGTAGTTCCAAGGAAATGTACACCAATCGTCACGTGTTTCTAGCTATTCGATCGTATAACAGACCCAAATACTTGAAACAAACCCTCGATTCTTTATCAACCGTAAACAAACGTCTCGTGAGCAAAATATGGATATACGACGATGGATCGACTGATCCAGATACTATTCGCATATTAAGAACTCATCCTCTTATTTCGACGAACAATGTGCAGGTGAAGATGGCACAACCAAATGTAGGTTGTGAACAATCCTATCTTGACTTGCTCACTGCTATGAAACCACACAGAGAAGAAAGTGAATGCTACTGCATTGTAGACAATGATGTCGTTTTCGCTAAAAATGCATTTGATGATTTAATTGCGGGGTATGACGCGTGCAGACGCACATTTGGGGAAACAGACCCGATTGTTTTATCTGGATTTCGTCCTACAAACAGTCACAATTATGATAACACAACGGACTATCCATTATTTCAAAAAACAGAATGTGTTGGAGCAGTTTGCTACTTATTTGACGATCTTTCGTTTTCAACCGTATATAAAGGATGGGAGAATCGATTTGAACCACCAGAACAACGAGGAGACGGTTCGGATTGGGGCGTGTGTAGATTAATAGGAAAATCTCCAAATATGCATTTTTGTGTTTTAAAACATGGAGTTGTCAACCATGTCGGCGCCGAAGGTCTCCATAGCGACGCGGACACGTATGATACAGACGAATTATTCAACAAGTAAAATTAATTGCGCCAATTACATCTCATTCAACTGTTGTTTCAATTGTTGAAGATCCGGAAGCATATTCAGTCTTATTACCGGTGTAGTGAGATCACCGTAATACTTACCGGCCTTGCCTTGATGATCGTCAGTATCTTTAAAAACGGTGTACTGCGCAGGTGTTAAGTTTTCCCTCGAAATTCTTACACCAGGTTCTCTCTCGTATTTTTGCACGACCTCAGACCAAATTAAAGGCCCCGTTGTTCTAAGGACGGCGAATTTACCGCCCTCTTCCCCTGGATCAACATAGGCATTTGTACAGATGCGTTTAATGACCTCTTTAAGGATATGATTTTTCGGAGCAGAAATCATGCCCCAGTTACAGATTTCGCCTTTCGGATTTTGTAGGTAATCGCTCCACATCGAACCAAACTCAAGCGGCCATCTCCAAGCATGAAGATAGACTCCAGGAAATTGGCGGACGAACGCGCCTACATCCTGTGAAAAATCACTTTTATCGTCTAGGTATAAACCGCCTTCGTAATAGAGTATAATGTAACGAGCAAGATCTGCTCTCGCAGCGTAATATTCTGGGCGAATCGCGTTGTACACCGCATATACAGAGGAGGGAGCATTGTTTTTTACATAGTCTTCTCCTCTATTGCGGTGAATAATTTGTTTTGTTTTTGGAAAACGCTTGGGATACGACATGATATTTTTAAGGGCAGTTTTCGATATATTTCCTACAACTCTGTGGCAAGTATAGGGAATAGGGGACAATTCGGCTTGCGACACAAATTTTTCGGAACGATTTGTCATACAGCCGGCAATAATTAATACTATAAGCAGGGTAGATACTACTACCATAAATTTACTATTCATAACTCTGTTTATTCTTTGAAATATTTTCACTTGGAAAAGTTGGAAGGATCGGATTTTCTGCACGTCTTTCCATCAGACACAAATACGCCTCCTACTTTGCCGTTCTCAATCTTGGTGATTCGAACCTGCTCTCCCTTTCTCGCACCCTTCACTTTCTCTACGACGTCTCCAATGCTGAATCCCGCTGCCGCTCTCCTTGGAGATGACGGCTTTTTCTTTTTCTTCTTCCGTTTCTTCCTCGGACACAACGCTTTCGCAAAGTCGAACTGTTCGCGCGTTCCTCCCTCCGCCTCGAAGTCCTCCAACAGTTCGTTGTACTTTCGCATCATTCTTCTTTCGTACGTGCTACGTTCGACAAATTCGTTTTCGAACTTGGATCGCTTAATCGTTGTCGTACGGCCGGATTTATGCATCGGCAAAAGACGGACGTACTCGATTCGTTCGTCTCCGATCCGTTCAGTCTGGTACCCCCCGATGATGTAAATGCGCGGAACCATGGGCACTCCGGCATTTTCAAATTTAGGAGCGCACGACCATTCGCGAACGTACTCCTTCTTCGGCGACTTTTTCTTTCGACGTTTCATGCTCGCTATTCTCGTGTCAAGAGAAACAGTGCGTTTCGGAGGAGTCCTTCGTTTCCCGCGAGCCTTCTCTTTCATCCGTTTTCGCAACGCCTCTGTGTCCATGATCGCGGGCTCGCCAAGATCAAGGTCTTCCATCTCTTTATCTTCCGCGATAGATTGCATATACGCGGGCGACCCCGGGATGTAACCTGGCGACCCCGGATTGTAACCTGGCGACCCCGGGTTGTAAACGGGCGACCCCGGGTTGTAACCTGGCGACCCCGGGTTGTAAACGGGCGAATCGATCGATGGCGACGCCGGCGGTCGGTAATCAGGAAAGTCGTCCGACAAAAAGTCAGGAACTAGTATCGACGGGGCGCCTGGCGCGTAGTCTGGATATTCGGGTTCCTCCACGACTGTGTTGTACGCTCCCTCGTACATTCCTTTCCGAACTTGCTGTCTGTAGAGTTGACGGTACTCTCTCTTGTAGCGATCGCCGAGCTTCTCCTTGAGCTTATTCATCTCAATGTCTGTTTGAATCTCCATGAGTACGCTTGGCTCTGTCGGTTCCCAGTTCAGAACCCGTTTGCCTTTGTCGGTAATAATCCTGGATGGATTCTTTTCCCGTTGACGTTTGGCAATGGCGCGAGCGGCTCGTCGCATCTCAGATGCCGGAATACGCGATGGAGGAGGACTCGTAGCACGACGAGCCCTTCGCGGACGTTTCACGACGATCCGAGACTGATCAAATGGGATTTCTTCGTCCTCTTCCATCATTTTTTTCATTCGCATGTCTTCAACCTCTTGCTTGAGATCTTCGGCGCGGCGTGCCAACTCCTCCGTGGAAACTTCCAACAGACTTCTTCGCGAAACGAGACGTCCGAGCTTGTTGCTTCTCGATACAACCTGATCGACCAACTCCAGACGATCGACCATCGGCAATGTCCGACGTGCTTTCCGTCGTCTTCGTGCGTCTGCGAGACGACGGTTCATTCGCGCGAACTTTGTCCGTCGGAAAACGCCCTTTTTGCGAACGGGCGTTTTCCGACCTCGTCCGACCGGAATGGCGTCTTCCGCGCCCTGCAGAGCGCGCTTAACCTTCCTCTTCATCTCATTTCTGATCTTCTGCACAAGAGTGTTGAATTTTGATACCAAACGTTTCACTTTTCGGCTCGTTCGCGCATCGACAGATTTCTGAACCCGACCCGTCGCGCCGAATCGGCTTGAAATTTTGCGTTTTAAAGCAGAAAGTGCCTTGCGTTTGTCCGACGATTCGAAAAGCTGCTTACGAAGCTTTTCGGACGCTGCATTTGCTTTTTCCTCGCTCATTTTTGGATCTAACGCGAAAAGCCCCGAGATCGTGCTGTCAAGCTCGGCGAATAATTTCGTTTCGAGTGCGGACAGTTCGCCGACGAGCTTTGCTATGCGCATTTTTTGCTCTTGAGCATGATCTTTGTCTGCCCAATTTTTCTTCTTGCCACGGGCGTTGTCTACAAATTCCATCGGCACAAAACCGGTCGTTTCTTCTTCCCATTTTCGCACTTGCTCCTGCCATTCTTCGTCGTCTTCATTTTTTTCTTCGCCTTCATTTTTTTCTTTTTCTAAAAGTTTTTCTAGCGCGCCTCCGCCGTAGTCTTCTTCGTCTTCCAGGGTATCATCGAGCGCCAACTCGTCGATCGTTGCCATGCGGACACGGTTTCTGCGCTTGACCAGATTCTTGCCCGTTAGCGTGCGGTATCTCACATTTCCGCTCATGGACGGATTTTCAGGATCGTATTCGTCTCCCCTCGATTTCCACCGATCGATCGAATTTCGACCCGCCACCGTGCTGGCTCTCACATTTCCGCGCATTGACGGATTTTCAGGATCGTAGTATTCCATGTTTTATGTTATGTAATATGATCTGCATACACAACAGGTTTAGTGGTTGTCTAACTTTTTCTTGAAATTCATCATTTTCAAGACGTCAAAAGTGAAACCGTCGACGGTTTCACTTTTCCAAAGAAAGAATGTTTTAATAATATTAAAGATTTGATTACCGCAAACAAACAATGAATAGTCGATACATTTTTCGCGCCCGAACTCCCCATGCTCATCTGTTCAAAGTGCTGGCAGAGATTATGCAGTCCAATCTCAAAACGAGCTGCTTTCAGCTCAAGGCGGATGGTCTTTATCTGAGACAGATGGACGAGAACCGTTCAACTTTGATCGATTTGAAGCTAAACGCTGACCAATTTAGTTCGTTTGAATTTAATCCCGTGAACAAAAGAGGAGAAGGCAGTTTTTTTATTGGTTTGACGTTGACTCATCTGTATAAACTACTCAAAACAGTTAAAAAAAAAGATTCTCTCGGCATTTACATCCTTCGCGATACGCCTACCGAAATAGCAATCGAAGTGTGGCCAAAAGAGAGCAAGCGCATGACGACTTCATTTCTCACGATCCAGCGCGTGCAGAACATACTGGTCGATGTTCCATTAGGCTATACCCGCAATCCTTTCGACATCCTTTCGCACGAATTTCAAAAAATTTACAAGGATATCCTTTCTATCGGTAAAACCGTGTCGATATCGGCTACATCAAAAAAAATACAGTTTGACGTAGACGCGGGAGGCATCGTCAAACGCCGCGTGGAGTACGGAGAAATAGAAGAAAACGACCCCTCGGACACCGCAAATACAAGTTTGTACAAACAAGTATTTGAAACGGAACAGTTTGTCAAATTGTCCAAGATGAGCAATCTAGACTCTACGCTTTCCATCTATTGCGACGACAGCTTGCCCATGAAGATCTTGTCCAACGTCGGAACCATGGGAACGATTTCAATTTACGTAAAAAGCAGGATGCAAATGGCCGGATGATCGGCTCGGCAAAGCCGGCTCGCTGCTCGCTTCAACTTTTAAAGGCTTTAGGTATCCATGCGACGGAGTAGTACACGCCGATCGCAACACCGATCACAGCGAAAATGAGCCATACGTTCTTCAATTTATTCAGCGCATTCTTGTTCGTCCACCACAAGATTCCCACGATAAGCCCAATCACGGAAGCAAGAGGTATGAGGATTCCGACGATAAGATCGTCTTGTTTCAAAGATTTCATTTTCTTTATTTACCGAAAATAAAATTAACATTGGTTGGCAGACATAACCGATACATTGGGGGTTTTCACTGGCTTTTCAGCAGTCCATTGATCTAGCAACTGTTTTAGGCTGTCTTTTTCAGGGAAAACATATCCCCGTTTGACAAACGCGACTATCGTGTCGGCCTCCATCTCTCGTTCAAACGTGCTCTTTACGGTTCCCTTGTTGTACGGATCGTCGTAGTGGTTCAGAACCGATGCGCACATCTGCGATATATCGCATTTGTTCTTATCAACTCCCGTAGCAATTTCAGAAACGCGCACGGATTGGTTGAGCGCCGAATTGATGGTTTTGTCTAAATCTCCACTGCATCCATCAATCATAATGACGACCCGCTTGAACTGCGGATGGGACGGCGTTTGCCCGTATTGCACAAGCGGGTTTTTTGTTGCAGGCTTGTCTTCGTTTTCGGTAGAATAAAAGAATAAGGCGCCTAATACGATAAGTACCGCGACAATTACTATAAAGTGTTTACTTTCCATTATTTATTATTGTTTTGATCTTTTTTTCGCGTCATCCATGCTGGTAACGTTCTGTGCACCCCCCGATCCGGAGGCTTTGTTTTCGGTCTTGATTCGCGCGGCTTGCGTTTGTTATTATTCCTCGGTCTTCTCCGTTTCACTTTCGCGTTGCCATCGCGTTTGTGGTGCCGCGGATTCTGATTGGCTTTGGTCACGCCGTTATTCCTAGGCTTGTTAGTACCGTTTGTCCCGCGCCCTCTTGATCGTCTGCGCGCTTCCGCCGGGGTCATTTTGTGTCTACGCGAATGGTTTCTGGAAAGGGATCTCCTCTGCTTCGGCGGAGGCGGTTTTACTTTTGATATTGACACGCGTCTTCCCCCAATATCCTTTCTGAATTTCTCTATAAAAAGTGTTTCCGTTTTTCCACGCTTGTCTCTTTTCACCTTTTTCGTGTACTTTAAAAAATCATGCGACCATTCGTGTATGTACAGTTGTCCCTTGCTGTTTTCAAACATGATCGTGTTGGCATTCTTTCCTTCTGGGTCTTTCAAGCCATAGTAGTGCACACCTCGCCATATGTACCCTTTGTTGTTTGGCATACTAGAAAGGTTGGCTCGGATATACTGAGGTAATGTTCGTTGAACACGCAAAACGTAATCGTACCCGCGTTTTGCCGATCGGTCACTATACCGATGCTCCCTTGCTGCTTTAATTGTCCTGTCCCAGTAGTCTTTGGATGCGGCATGTTGGACTTTTTTTTCCTCCATTTCATCTATTTTTTTTTTCCTTTTTTCTGTTGTCTTTTTCCGCTCAGCCAATGTGTCTTCGCGTCTTTGGCGTTTTAGTTCTGCATCAATTTTCCCGGACGCCAAATCGGCCAGCCGTTCTTGGAGTTCTTTTATCTCCTCGGAAAACGTTTCGTTCTCCTTTTTCATCTTGGCTATTTTATTCCTGTTAAACTCTATGTTGCCATTTGATCCACGTAAACGACTAATCGAACTGGAGTTGAATCGGGTAAAACTCTCCACCTCCCTAATGCGAGTGTTGATGCGATTTTTTTCTGAAATTCGGACTTTGTCCATTTTTATTATTAGAGGATTGATTTTTCATAATCATTTTCGTTCACGAGATCGGCAAGCGAGCCGGCTTTTCCGGAGCCGATTAGATCTTATCCAATAACGTCGTAGATTTAGTAGACGACAACGTGCTCGAAAGGATATCTTTGCCATGACCTTTCCAATCGAACGTACAATCGTGCAAGGATTCGCTTTTGTGTTGTCCGCAAACGAGTTTGCCGCAGCGGCACGTGTGCATTTCAACAAGGATAGAGGGAATCTTTTTTTTGCACACGCAACAACGACATTTCTTCTTCTTTTTCGACGAGATCGACATGGTTAATTTGTTGTCGTGCAAATATTTCACCAACATCATTTTCACAAATTGTCGTACGTCGTCCAAGTGCTCGTATTGATATTACACTGTTCATTCAGCAGATCTCCGTAATCGCTTTCTAATGTCAGAATAGAATTGGACGTTTCATTCGAGACCGGCAAAGCCTGTTGTTCTTTTTTTAGATAACAACAACACGAAGAACAGTAATTTCCCATTTTATTATAATAAATGTCAAAGTGTAAAAAGGATTGTAACGGAAACGGTATATGCAATGAAGTAACTCTTCCGGCGGATAAACGACCATGTCACAAAATGGGGTGGCAAATATTGCGATAAATATGAGGGATGTGTGCCTTCAGTTGCGTATTCTCGCATTTGCCAAAATTGGCCGTGAAACATTCTCATATCCAAAAAATATGAGAACTCCTACTCAACATTCAACAGCCGGACGTGTAAGGTCAAATCTTATTTTTTTTGCTGCTTCAACAGAACAGTATTCGGCTATTTCTTTGATCATATTGGTTTTCCTGTATTCTTCCAACGGCGTGTAATCTTTTGCCCCAATTTTCCTTGATAATGTCGCAAGTTGCCATTTAGACCATGGTAAGAACTTTTTCTTGAAGTCTGAAGGTGTTGTTCGTTCGTGGTCTTTCATCCGAGTTTTACGAACCGGCTCCGGCTCCGGCTCCGGCTCTGGTTCCGGCTCTGGCTCTGGTTCCGGTTCCGGTTCCGGTTCCGGCTCCGGCTCTGGCTCTGGCTCCGGCTCTGGCTCCGGCTCCGGCTCTGGCTCTGGCTCTGGTTCCGGTTCCGATTCCGGTTCCGATTCCGGTTCCGGTTCCGAACAAGAAGCAGATAATGCAGGAGTGCTCAAAAGAGTGTAAAAGGGAACTGTGTTTACGACAGGAAGATCGATTTCAGAATCTGAGATAATAATTCCAAACGATGTATTATTTTCGTCGTCTATTTTTTCAAGCACATCATGGCCACATTTTACGAATATTGAAATTATTTTTTTCAACAATTTTTCGTTCGACGTTTCAAATAAAATAAGCGCGCTTCCGTCTTCGTCTAATTCTTCTATAGTACCTTCATTGTAACGGGGGTAAATGTATCCAGAAAATCTGTCTCTCTGTTTCATGATGTTACCAAGTACATTTCTGTTTTCTTCATCCGATTGATCTAGCGCGGCGGTCGCTAATATTCCATTGTTTTGGAGTTGGGTAAATGTGTAACTAATGAGATGCGTCATTTTTATGTTTGAATTCTAAACTTTAACCCTACTTTTTTTTGTAGCGTATAATAAAAAGAATGCCAACACACTGTAAAATGAAATGGACTTCCGCTGTGAAACGCGCCCGCAAAGAGCTAGGATTGAAGGGTTTTGTGCCTATCAAAAAAGGTTCTAAATTATACAAAACCGCGAAAAAATATCACAAGCCAGGCTGCGGCAAATCTCGCCGAAAATCCAAACGCCGTTCGAGGCGTCGATCTAAGAGCCGTTCGCTTCGTAGCTACCGAAAAAAACATTCGCGCATGGATGAAGAACTTGCCGGTGATATTCTTGCCGACGCTCGTCGCGGAGGTTGCAAAAAAGGCAGACTGAAGCATCCCAGGCGCCAGGCTGACGGTAAATTTAAAGTGTGCCGTTCTCGGTCGCGCAAGCGTCGGTCTCGTCGTCGGTCTAGATCTCGGTCGCGCAAACGCCGGTCTCGTCGTCGGTCTAGATCCCGATCGCGCAAGCGTCGGTCTCGTCGTCGGTCTAAATCCCGATCGCGCAAGCGTCGGTCTCGTCGTCGGTCTAAATCCAGGTCGCGCAAGCGTCGGTCTCGTCGTCGGTCTAAATCCCGGTCGCGCAGGCGTCGTTAAACGTGTTAACTTTTTTTATTTTCGGAAGAATAAAGAAAGAATGTCTTATGTTAAAATTAGTAATTTTGGAAAGGGTGCTGCTTATGCACCCATGAACAACCCCCTTACTTACGGAATGACAGGAGGAATGGACAATTCGTTCATGCATGGCAGCGATCGAATCGATTCCAATTCCAGAGAATTCCAGGTGTACGCCGCAGAGTACTGCTCTAAAAAATTTGACCAGTTTTGTGAGGTCATGGCCAACAACGGAACAACTCAGTACTACCCCAACTTAGTGCACACGGGATCAACGCAAAGCACGAGTCCAGGGCAAAATTGGTGTGAGAAGCCTGTTACCGCGGGAGACGTGCTCGTGTTGAACACGGCGAGGACTAAATATCTCAAACAAATGCGTAACGGTGTAGCCAACCGGACGCCGTTTGATCCGACGGTAGCTGCGTCGCCAATGATCACTACTTGGACGGGCGAGTATTTGATTCCAGAGTACCATATCCCGCAAGGACACGATCTAGCAAACGATCAAGTCATGCACCGCCTTCTCAACAAACCGCTCATGTCGCTTCCGTTGCTTGCCAACATCCACAAAAATATGCACAGAAGCGGTCGGCTGGCCGAACTCAACAACACGAAACTTGGCATGTTCTACGATAACCTGAAGAAAAATGCATCTCAATTTCCAATGGTGCAAAATCTGACTACCATGATGTATTAATCGGCTTTGTCGATCTCGGATAAATTATATTAATGGAAAAAAAAAGTATTAATAAATGACTAGACAGAAAAAAAAAAGTTCTAACGTGGCTGTAATTGTTGCAATTTCTGTTGTTGCGGCTGCCGCTGTCGCTTTTGGTGTATGGAAGGTTACACGCATGAAATGTAAACCGTTGACAGGCATTGGGCAGAATGCGGAAGTCGTCGCACAGATACGGAGTATGTGTAACGACAGAGAAAGCGAAGAGACTTGCAAAGCCGCGAAGATACAGGGAACGGGTAATACCGAAGCCGTACAAGCTTGCCAGTGGGTTAGAGCCTAATTGTTTTTAATTGCATTGCAATTAAAAGGTATGACGGAGTACTTTAATTTTTATATTCTTGAAATAAAAATGACCTCATCCATCTCGAATGATTTCATCAACTCTTTGGTTGAAGTGTTAGACGGAAAAAGGGACGAATCGGCGTACACGTCTTGGCTTATTTCAAAGGTGCCTCTGGTAATGAACGCCATAGAAAAAGCGAATGCTGTTCATAAATTGACGGGAAAGGAAAAAAAAGATATCGTTATTCGCGTCATTTGCGCGTACATCCAAAAAGAGGATGATCCCGGAGACGCGGCCGCTCTTTATTTTACGAAACACGTTCTTCCTCCGCTGATAGACACGTTGGTCATGGTCGATACCAAAAAATTACGGATTAAAGTCGAATCGTGCTGCGTGATTATGTGATTTAAGTGCCCGTTTTCTATTTCAAAAAAAATAGAAATGATTATTCCCGCAGGTGTGATTTGTTTGCTTATCCTGTACCCGTTGTCAGCACTGTGGTGTCGATGTTTTCTGAATGCATTGTGCCCCAAAAGGCCAGGCGTTAATTGAGTATATCGTTCAGGAGTTGTGCCTCAAACGCAAACCCTCCGACGGTCGCGACAGCGTTGCTCTTGTACGCTGCCCGTCTCCAGTACAACGCCGCCCAAACCGAAACAGCGGCCAACGCGATGAATATGACTCCCAAAATAATCATCCCAGTACCGGCGTGGTATTCCTTCGGCACGCAACTATTGCCGCCCTGACTATTTTTTGATTTCTCGCAATTAGCCGGGCAGTTCGATGGAGTACCCTTATTACAATCATCTTGAATAGAACCTGTGTATGAGGTGTGCTTAATTCCCATGACTATACAAGCGACTCCAATGGCCGCGAACAATGTGCTAAACACAATATCTCCAAAAAGATTGTAGTTTGCTCCGAATCTTCCAACGCTTCGCTGGAAGCCCAAAAATCTGTTCATTCCTCTTCCCATGTTTTTATTTAATATGAACTTAAAAAAAATGGACAACGTCAATAATTTATGTTGGTGCGTGCAATGCTGTCAAGCACGGAAAGAAATGTACGTCTCCAATCGGCAAAGCCGATCTCGGATGAATCGGCAAAGCCGATCTCGGATAAAACCCAAAAAAGTCACATTTTGGGGAGCCTCTCCGAGAAGCACTGCTTATTTTTACAAGAATCAGCCTCCGAACCAAATGACAATTTTGAATTTGTATTAAACACCGACCCCGGCCTTTGAGTTTTTAAATCTCGAGAAAATTTAAAAAAGAAATCAGTTTACAGCATGCACTCGGGCATGATTAAGTTATCTGTTTTGTGAACCATGATTTTAGTATTCAACGGGTCTTTTATATCTGTTTTTAGAACGTGAACAGGTTCGTTGTCGTCGCTCGACACCGTAATCGATTTATGTGTGCATTCTACCCGCAATTTGCAGAGGTTGTTGAGCGTGCCGTACGTTGCTCGTTTCCGTTGACAAAGTACGGCGGCGGGCACTACGCGATTCATGCACGATGATTTTATGATATTGATCGCTTCGAGTTTTCTGCACGTTTCCACGAAAACGTCGTCGATGACAGAATCGCATGCCGCAAAAATCGTGACGCCATTCGGACTGTCCAGATTTTGAAGTCCGGACGTTTCCATGATTCTCGCAAATTTAGTAAAGCCGAGTTTGTGCAACGTTTTGCTTACGCGACTCACTCCCGAAAATTCGCACGGCGGACAACTCGAGGAACCGGCAATAGAAGAGGGAGGGCATGGCATAAAGTTGCCCTCGGAATCAAAAGAATAGGCCATGGGTTGGCTATTAGGATACATTGAAACCATTGTTCTTTATTAATATTTTTGAAATTTTAAATTATTATAATAAATGACTAATATTGCAAAATCACTTAAACGTCACTGCAAAATGGCGAAGAAAGCCGGTATGAAGTGCGCGCATGGATTCCTCAAAACGCCGTGCAAGTCGAAAAGCGGCGGTGTCAGATGTTGCCGGAAATCTCCGCGCAAGCGCCGTTCGCGTCGTCGTTCTAAATCCCGTTCTCGCAAG
>CERI01111727.1_pt1 | contig 15448 bp, 16 predicted proteins | sample 350261 | NCBI WGS metagenome assembly CERI01 (sample SAMEA2620979, study PRJEB7988) | marine metagenome | isolation source: saline water (ENVO:00002010), including
TTTAATATTTTAAATATTCATTAAATTAAAATCTAAGATATATTATTCTAATGGAGATAAAAACAAAGAGAATAATTACTAAATCACCAAAAAATGATACAAAGAGTGAAAATAGGAGCATCGATAAATACAAAGAATTTCTAGGAGGAAAAAAAGATATCAAGGGGAGCAAAGATAAAAAAGTTTTTCATGTTACGAGAAAAAGGTTTTCGCCTAAGAAAATAAAAAAAATACAAAATAACCCTAGAGATTTATTACAAATAGAAAATGACATTTCTGATATGAAATTAAAAGAAAAAACGAATAGTATTCAGATGCCCACTCAAAATGAAAATTTAACTACAGAATTACAGGGTTCCAACAATGATTTATCGAGATCAACAGAACAAAAGAAGACTGAACAAAAGAAGACTGAACAAAAGAAGATTGAACAAAAGAAGATTGAACAAAAGAAAGAAGTTAAAAAACAAGATTTGAAGAAACCCTATAAAAATACTAGAAGATCTGTAGGAAGAACAAATAAAAGAAGTAGAACAAGAGGTCGAAATCGTAAAGTCAGTATAAAAAATAGCACTTTTAGTGATAAGGATTTTAAAGAAATTCAAATAAAATTAAAAGAGATAAGAAATAAAAAATCAAATGAAATAAAGGAAGAATTAGAAAAGAAAGGTGTAAAAGTTTCGGGGAAAAGTAATAGATTGTTAAGAGACATTTATTTATATTCTAAGTTATCAAATATTAACATTACACATGAAAAATAAGTTTTAATTGATATTATTTTTTATGAATTACATTTTAATATGAATGATAATTTAAACAATTCAAGCGGTTTAAATTATGATGATAGTTACGCAAATCAAGTAAATAAGATTATAGATACATTGGAATTAGAATCTGAAACAGACAGAGGTATTTTAAAGAGTAGATTTTTATCCGAAGTCGTTCAGTATGAGCAAAGAAAATTGAAAACCAAAAAATACTATGATATGTTTCGGTTTATAGTGACTACTGGTTCAATACTTTTACCTGCTATTTTGTCATTAGGTCAGATGGATCCAGCAAAGTTACCAAAGAACTTCGATCAATGGACTTATTGGGCTTCATGGACAATATCTTTAATGGTGACGGCTAGTAATGGATTTTTACAATTATTCAGTTTAGATAAGAATTATTTTGAGTATGCTTTGACTACCGAACAATTAAAAACTGAAGGATGGCAATACTTTCAGCTTTCTGGTAAATATGAAGATGACGAATCCCATAGAGAAGCTTATAAAGCATTTTCGAAGAGTATTGAAAATATTAAGAGAAAACAAGTCGAAAAAGAATATTCGGGGAAGGGTGATGTTAATAAAAATAAGAAAGAAAAAAAGTTTGATTTTCAGTCAGAACTTATGAAGAATCTACCCGACGAATTAAAAAAACAAATATCTGATAAACCCAAAAAAGATATGGAAGAAGGAATAGCGGTTGTTGATACTAAAATGAGTGAGATAGATAATATTATGAATAGTAAAATGGGACAATTAGATCAGATAATGAAAGCTTTAACCGATAAAAAAATTGACGAGGGTGTTGCAAAGACTGTTGGTAATGTACGTGAATTATTAAAAGAAGATTCTTCTAAAGTCGCTTCGAATGTTGCTGTAAAAGTGATAGATGAAACAATTGAAAAGGTGGTAAATTAATTTTTCTATAAATTTGATTTTTTTATTTAAACTTAAAATTACAAGTTTAAGATATATCATGGCAAATCTAGGAGAGAAATACAAGAAGGAAAAACTTCAAGATCATATTTACAATACACCAGATACATATGTTGGTGGATGTGATTTAATTTGTGAACCTCTATCTATTTATGAACCAGAAAAAAATAAAATTATCACAAGAGAAGTTGAGTATATTCCAGCAATACTAAATATTTATAATGAGATTTTAGTGAATGCTAAAGATCAGGTAACTCGTTTACAAGGTCTCCATGAAAAGGATAAAAGTGTTTCACTTGTTACTGATATTAAAATAGAGATTAACAAAGAAAAGGGCGAGATTAGTATCATGAACACTGGTGATGGAATTGATGTTGCAGAGCATCCCAAAGAAAAGAAAAATGGAAAACCTATTTATATCCCACAACTAATCTTTGGAGAATTGCTCACATCAACTAATTACAATAAGGAAGAACAAAAAGTAGTAGGTGGCAAGAATGGATATGGTGCGAAGTTGACAAATATCTTTTCAAAGTCTTTTAAATTAGAAACAGTTGATAGAACAAGGGGAAAGAAATATATACAACAATTTGCTGGAAATATGAAGGTTATCAAAAAGCCTAAGATCAGCGATTACACCGGGAAACCATATACAAAGATTACCTGGACAACAGATTTTGAAAGATTCGGTATTACAGAATATTCAGATGACATGATAAACTTAATGATGAGAAGGGTATATGACATAGCTGGAATTACTGATAAAAGCGTTTCAGTTTATCTGAATAAGAAGAAACTCTCGATCAAGAGTTTCCTAGATTATAGTAAGATGTATTTAGATAATGAAACAATAGTATATGATGAAGTAATACACAATGATATTCCTTGGAAGATTGGTGTTTGTGTATCAACTACAGATAAATTCGAACAAGTATCATTTGTAAATGGCATTTGTACTCCAAAAGGCGGGAAACACGTAGATATGATAAGTAAGCAAATTACTGGAGGACTTAAGAAGTTGATTACTAAGAAAAGTAAGCGGGATGTGAATGAAACTCATGTCAAGAATTATTTATCAATCTTTATTGATTGTTTAATTGTAAATCCATCATTCGACAGTCAGACAAAAGAAAGACTTATCACTACATCCTCAAAGTTTGGTTCTAAACCTCAATTAAGTGATAAGTTTCTAAAGAATATAATTGATAAGACAGATATTACAGATAGAGTCTTATCATTTACAGAGTTCAAAATGAATAAGCAGAATAAGAAAACGGATGGACAAAAGCGTAACAAGATTAGAGACATTCCAAAACTGGACGATGCTAATTGGGCTGGAACAAAGAAATCAGAGCAATGTATTTTAATCTTGACCGAGGGTGATTCAGCTAAATCGATGGCAATTTCGGGTTTATCTGTTGTAGGAAGAGATATTTATGGAGTATTTCCTCTGAAGGGTAAGGTGATGAATGTTAGAGATGCTTCAATGCAACAAGTAATGAATAATGCCGAAATAACTAACATGAAAAAGATTCTTGGATTAGAAACAGGGAAAGTATATAAAGATATTAAATCTTTGAGATATGGTAAAATTATGATTATGACTGATCAAGATCACGATGGATCTCATATCAAGGGTCTGGTTATGAATTTATTTCATCATATGTGGCCCTCTCTGCTACAATTGGGTTACATTACAAGTATGATTACACCTATCGTGAAGATTACACACAAGAAAAGTGTAAAATCATTTTATACTTTAACTGAATATAATGATTGGATTAAATCTACGAGTAATAGTCATTTGTGGAAGGTTAAATATTATAAGGGATTAGGAACTTCTTCAGCTAAAGAAGCAAGAGAATATTTTGGTGATATTAAGTTAAATAATTATATCTTTACACAAGAAACGGATAAGTCTATGTCTCTTGCTTTCAGTAAAGATGAAAGCGATTTAAGAAAAGAATGGCTCTATCAATTTGATGAGAATCTTATTTTAGATCACAAAGAAAAAGATATTCCTATTCAGGATTTCATTAATAAGGAATTAATTCACTTTTCGAATAGCGACACATTAAGAAGTATCGGTTCTGTATATGATGGATTAAAACCGAGTCAAAGAAAGATTTTATACTCTTGTTTCAAGCGTAATTTAGTAAATGAGATACGAGTTGCTCAACTAGCTGGATATGTTAGCGAGAATGCGGCTTATCATCATGGAGAAGCATCTTTACAGGGAGCAATTATTGGTATGGCTCAAGATTTCGTGGGTAGTAATAATATGAATTTGCTAATGCCGAACGGTCAGTTTGGGACTCGTATTATGGGTGGCCATGATTCAGCAAGTCCTAGGTATATTCACACAGAGTTAAATAAGATTGTAAATTTAATATTTCCTCCTTCGGATTTTCCATTATTAGAATACAATGATGACGATGGTATCTTAGTTGAACCAAAATATTACGTTCCAATTATACCAATGGTATTAGTGAATGGAATGAATGGCATTGGAACTGGTTTTAGTACAAGTGTTCCCAAGTATAGTATCACAGATGTTCTTAAGAACATGAAAAGAAAGATAATGAAAAAGTCTTATTTAAGTTTAACACCTTCATTTAACGGTTTCAAGGGTAAAATGATTAAGATAGATAATAAGAATTTTATAAGTAAAGGTATTTATGAATTAATTAATGATACAAGTATTCGTATTACAGAGTTGCCGATTGGGAAATGGACCGATGATTATAAGAAGTTTCTAGATTCGCTATTACCCGAAACAAAAACTAAATCACCTGACAATAAGAAGAGTAAACCCAAAAAGACTATATTAGATTATAAAAATAATAGCACAGATGTAGATATTGATTTCATGATAACATTTGAGAAGGGATTTTTAAATTCATTACAATGGGACGATGATGAAAATATAGATGGTATTGAGAAGTTTTTCAAATTAACAACAAGTAAAGGATTATCATTAAGGAATGTTCATCTTTATAATAATAAAGGTCATATAAAGAAATATAATAACTTAAGTGAAATATATGATGATTTTTACAGTGAAAGATATGAGTTATATGTAAAGAGAAAAGAATATGAACTATCTGAATACAATAATGAATTAATGATTTTAAAGAGTAAGATGAGATTTATACAAGGAGTAATAGATGATAAGATAGTGGTTTATCGGCGTAAGAAATGTGATATTGTTCAAGATCTATTAAAGCATGAATATATTCAGGTTCACTCAGGTAGAGTCATTGAATCTGTTAATACTATAGATACTAGCAATTATGATTACTTAATTAAGATGTCATTACATCTGTTTACAGAAGAAGAGATTAATAGACTAAGTGAAAAAATAAATAATATACAAGATAAGTATAATAATCTACAAAAAAGAACAATTGAAGAAATTTGGATTTCAGAATGCGATGAATTATTAAAATCTCTGAAAAAATAAAGGAGTTGAAAAATAAATAATAAAAAATTATATAGTGTTAAATATAATAGATGTCATTGTATTTCTCTAATTCTGGTGCGAGGAAAGGCGAATATGATGATACTGTTGGTTTAGATATCGATGATGGCGTAGTTAGATCCAATGATGATGGTTCTTACTATGATTATGATTTATTAATTAGAGGTGTTTCAGGTTCGGGTGTAGTAATACCGAGTGACGTAGATGATGGATTCCCTAAAAGAAGTGACTATACTTTTCAAGATACGAGTAGTAGTATGTATCAAAAAGCCACACAAAGGGATGATGGAATGGCTGGAAGATTTCAGCTAAAAGCTTTTGTAGCGGATGAACAGAGCGCGACACTTGATTCTATGTTGGATGGAGCCAATAATGGATTAGTCAGTGATATAAACATTACAAGAGACAATCCATTACCACCAGAAACATCGTTGGTTATTATGAAAGACAATAAAGAAACCGCAATTAAGGGCATTTTAGAAAATAATTCTATCAATGATATTTTTTTCTCTGACATGAATACGAAAGCAATACAGGATACGATTCGTTATAAAGTAAATAAAAATACAGGTGAAATTATAGCGCGCCAATCTGATAACGAACTATATGTAATAATGAGATCCATTATGTTACAATTTGCAAATTTTAGAACTGATATTGCTGAAGTAGTATACGAAATTAAAAGATTAAATCAAAAAGTAATCGATTACGCCGTTGATAATATATCCTCAAATGTACAACAACATAAAGGATACATAGATAAGTTATCTAAATTACCCATACCATTAGACTTACCCGTTTATCACAATAAGAATAATTTTACATACGATATTTCAAATATAATATAATATAATATAATTTCATTTAAACAAACTACTTTATACTTTTTTATGAATACTCTTTTGAATAAGAGATCTCCATTATTAATACATGGGAATCCTGGAACCGGTAAATCATATCTATCTATGGATTTACTTAGTGATATGGTAGTGACAAAAATAGATAGTAGCATGTTAAAAACGATTAAATCAAAAGATTATTTATTTGATATTGTCAAAAAGAAAAACATAACACTTATGTTTAGTGAAAAGAAAGAAAATAGATGTTTATTAATAGATGATATCCATGTATTTCATAAATATGATAGGACATTTTTCAAAATATTAATTGAATTCATAAAAGAAAAAAAATATTATAATACACGTATAATTTTAACTTGTAATAACAGTTTCTTAAAAAATAAGGAACTTGTGAAGATAAAGAAATATATAAATTATCATGAAATAAGATACACATATTCTCAATATTATAAGATATGTCTGAATATAGCAAAGGAAAACAAATATGAATATACTTTAGACGATTTAGATAAGAAAATTTATTTTTCAGGATATAATTTTAATAATTTTAAATCAATATGCGAAGAGGAACGAAATGATAAAAAAGATAATTATGATCCAATCGAAATCGTTACGAATGATTTAATAAATAATGAATATGAAATAAATGAATTATTTAGAATTTGTCATGGTGATGAGATAATACTAGCATATAATATGTTAGAAAACTTAGAAAAAATAGTCAAGGAAGATATTATAAAGTATTATAAAATTTACAATAGTTTTGTAAATTCGGATATTATAGAATACAATATAGTAAAATACGATAAAGAATTATCAATAAAATATTTGTCTATTTTATCCGTAGCAAATATTAATTACTACATCAATATGAAATGTAATAATATTACTATGAATAAATATATCAGCAAGTGTATGGTTTTAACGAATGTGAAAAACATTCCTAATTTAGAGTTTGAGATTTATATGATTGATTCTGTAAAAAAATATGAAAATGAAAGATATAAATCATCTATTATAAATGATAAACATTTTGAAAAGATAGATAAAATATATAATATATTTTACTAAGTATCAATTGATTTTCCTTTTATCTTAGGTTTTGTTAACACATGTTTAACAACAACTTCTCTATTATTCATAATTAATTGTAATGCTTGTTCTATCTGAGATTCGTCGTTTAATACTTGTCCAAGATTTTCTCTGATATTATTTTTATTCAGACACTTCTTAGTTCTCCTTTCATTGCATTTGATTAATCCATTTTCGGTATTTAAATTGGTTATATTATGATTTACCATAAAAGATGTAATTTCTGGTTCTAACACCTTTTTCTTATGTTTTTTTAGTTCTTTTATCTTTGATTCGTGTTTAATGATTTCTTCATCAATAGTTAACCATTGTTTAACTTTTATTTTAAATTCATCTAAAGAGTTGTTATCCATGATATCAATAATATAAATTATACTTTTAAATCTATTAGTATTTAAAAGAAAATTAAAACATATGTTTAAATAGGAATGTCATCTTTGAAAGACAAACCTCTTAAAAAATGTCATACGGATAAACGAAAAATGATAGATGATATACACAATGAAATAATACAAAATTTATCCGAAACGGAAATAACTGATTATTATCTTGATAATGGGGTTATTTTAGATAAGTATTATTCGGGGGATGAAGAAGTAAATATTAATAAACAAACAGATAATAGTGGAATATTATCTTTTTTTAAGACAGAAGATGTTTCAGAGGATGAATCTAAAGAATCTTTAAAAAAGAAAGACGCTATGAATGAATATATGTGTAACATAGATGATAATATTCAAAATATGAAATTTTCAAATATAACATATGATAAATGTAAACTTTGCGATTCTCAGACACATATATGTGAAGTAAAATCGGAACTATGTTGTTCTAATTGTGGAGCATTATGTGATATAATCATTGTAACAGAAAAAAGTTCATATTCAGAACCACCGAGAGAGGTATCATATTTCTCATATAAACGGATTAATCATTTTAATGAATGGTTGGCTCAATTCCAAGCAAAAGAAAAGACTCAACTACCAGATAATATTTATCACGATATAATCTCTGAACTGAATAAAACCTCATATATTGATATATCTAAATTAAAATATAAAGACGTAAGATCCATATTAAAAAAATTAAATTACAATAAATACTATGAACATATACCGCATATAATATCCGTTTTAACAAACAAAAGAGCACCCATGTTAGATAGAAAAACCGAAGAAGTATTAAGATCTCTCTTCAAAGAAATACAAATACCATTCATGAACAACTGTCCTCCGAATCGTAAAAATTTTTTGTCTTATAGTTATGTACTTCATAAATTTTGTGAATTATTAGGTTTTGATCATTTATTGGAGTATTTTCCATTATTGAAAAGTCGTGAAAAATTACATCAACAAGATATAATATGGGAAAAAATATGTAAAGATTTAAAATGGCAATATATACCTAGTTTATAAATTTAAATATAATATATTTATTATATGAATAATAATATTATAAGTGGATTGTTATTAGTAGCATTCTTTATTATAAGAATTGTTTTAAAATTTATAATTGAAGATGATATAGAGGATTTCATATACAAAAACACTTCTCTTGATATTACCGAAAGCGGGATAATTGAAAATGGTATATCTTTATCTTTATCATTTTTATTGATAGGATTAATTAAGAGATACGGACTAAATAATCTTACTTTTAATATTGGACCTTATTTAGAATTCGTATCAATTCTAGTTGCAACCGTAATCATGTTAATATTTTATGAATTATATATTAAAAATAATAGGATAAAATATATAAATAGAGGTTTCAATGTAAAATCTACATGAATTAATTCTTATCTTCTTCAATTATAACATTTGGACTACAAAAATCAATAAGGGCAAAAGTGGATGCAGAAATTAATCCTACATAAATAGCGTGTTCTTTTAAAACTCCACACGTTGGAATAACCTTAGTCGCAGTTGTTGCGACAATAAATAAAACTAGATATTTAATTAAATTTTTCACATTAATCATTATTTATTATATACTAATAAATTAAATTTGTTTAAAATCATTTAAAAAAATAATTCAATACAATATATTATAAAATGAGTGTAACAGATTCCAAGAAACCCGATTACCTTGATGTGGACGAATCTATTCCAGGCCAAAACTACGTATGTCTTTCATTTGTATCTCCTGAATCTTTAATTCAGAACAAGGAGGGATTTAAGTGTGCGAAGTTTCTACAATCATATTGTAAGGAACAAAAGTTAAAGTTTGATGATGTCTATAACAAGTATAAAGATTTTGTATATAAATACGAAGACAAGCTTCAGAGAGACTTCGATGAACAGAATGAATTTCAAACATCTATTCGCGGACTTAAGGTAAGGGGTGTATATGATACACGGGGAGCCGCAGAAGATAGAGCCAAGCGTCTATCTGTAAAAGATAGTGCTTTTCACACTTTTGTAGGACAGGTAGGATATTGGCTACCATGGGACCCCAATGCAGACAAGGTAGAAAGTGAGATATTCCAAAATAGTCAGTTAAATGACATGATGGAAAAGTATCAAGAAAATAATATTAGCAAAGATATGTTTTATGAAGAACAAAAGCGAGACAAGATTAAGGCTGCTCAAGAAGAGGTACTTAGGGCAAAAGCAGAAGCCAAAAAAATGGAAGATGAAAATCCTTCCGAAGAATATCTGATTGATGAACCAGTATCAGAAGAGACAGAAGTTTCGGGTGAACCAGAAGTTTCGGGTGAACCAGAAGTTTCGGGTGAACCGGAAGAACCGGTCGAAATAAAGAAGGGGTCTGAAGTATCCGATGATATTAAGGATTCTCTAGAAAGTGACGATCCGTGGATGAAACAAACGTTAGAAAAAACCGAATAAGAAATATATACAGTAAAATTTTATAATATAATTTAATATGGAAACTTTAATAACACTCTTAAGTATATTTATTTTATGCACTCTTATGTATGGATATATAAGAATGGATCAATTAAATAAAGACTATCCTACATCTTGTAAAGTCTTATATTTACCGAGACAAGATAATCCTGTAAAAAACAGACTTCCGCATATGGAAGTATTAGACCACGAAGAACACGATAGCAAATTTAGATTATCACAGATTAGTACATTGCCACAGGGTGTCTCTGAAATAGAATCATTAATCCCATCTTTAAATCGAAGACATGATAGCGTTAGTATGGTTGAAATTGGGTGATAAAAAAATATAAGATAGTTATATTATGAAATTAAGTCTTCTATTGTTTATAATAGGAGTGTTATTTATTACTGCTGGTTATACTCAGCAATTAGACCCAGGTTGCAAGAAGGGAACTGAAGTAAGGATAGTTCCTAGAAATGTTTATGATCAGATCGTGACTGATTCTGTTTTATAAATATTATTACTTACATACCCTATAGTATACAATATCTCCAGCAGAAGGCGTGACTCTGGTTATTTTACATATGTCTCCTGGAGCTAATCTGATACGCTTTGCCATCGCATCGGTCCTCAGTATAATCGGTAGTTGATCAATTCTACAATTACATTTATCAAGGATACTTTCTATAGTCGGTTTATCGCGAATCGCAACGTGTTTGGGTACATTCACATGTTTTGTAATGTCAATTGATAGACCATCTAAGTGATGAACATGTATATTTCTAAAATGAGCTTGATTATATTTATTATCACCTAAGCTATCATTCTCTTTTTGAATATTTTCAGTTAAACCATTCATTTTTAATTCTTCTTGTCCTAATTTATACAAATCCTCTATCGAAGATTGTAGGTTTTCTGGTACTTGATTGTAGAGTATAACAATCAAACTATCTTCTGGTTGAATATCGCCTTCTTTATAAAGGACATTTAGTTTTTCGCTACATGTTTTTGTAATCTTAACAGCATAAGATCCTAATTCCGGAAAATTGTAATAAATTACATGTAATCTATGATTTGGTACGCTTTTGTGATACAATGTGAAATTACATGCTGAAGCATTTCCGAAATATATTTCTGAACTAGTGGGTTTACTTGTTCTGTATAGTTTCTCAATTTCCGCATCACTATAATCTTTAATAGTATCTGTATTCCATTCACTACTTAAATATTGTTTTAAGTTGTACCGACTACGATTTATTTTGCTGATTGTGCTGTTACTATCCATCTTTATTATTAGTATATAAATAATATTTTAAATCAAATTTTAAATTAATTTAAAGTTAATACAAGAATTAAGTTTAAAGATGAATACTACACAGAAGACAGCTGGTTTAATGAGTTTATCGATAATGAGTGTTTTAGGCTTAGGTTATCATTTATATAAACAACGATTCACCGAAAAATACAAACAGAAAATGACTATGTTAAATAATTGGCCCTTCCATGATGAAGTATTAAGATATATCTGTGTTAAATATGGAGATGATATTAATTCATTTAATTATAGTGTTGAAAAAATTTATCATTTTAATGAATGGAGATTTCGCAGGAAGGAAAAACCAGTGGATCTAAAAATTCATCAACCAAATGAATGCGATATGACAATTATTCATAAAAATAACCCAATTCATGTTAAATTCAATATAGTTTTTGATAATAATAATGTTCCTTACAAGATTATGTCTCAACATGATTGTTGTTCTGATGAGGAGATTGTTACAAAGTTAGAACTAAGAGCCGATTCGAAAGAGATTTTAACAGATTTTGCCGATGAAGCAATGGAATGGTGTACCAACGAGAAAAAGAAAGCCAGGATGAATAGCAAAGAAACCATGAATATATATTATTATAAGAAGGATTATTGGACGTTGCTATCTAAGTCGCCGAAGAGACCATTATCAACAGTTTATCTAAAAGAAAAAGTTCTAGATAATTTAGTCACTAAAACACAAAAGTTTTTTTCTGATGAAACAAGAGATATTTATTTATCATTTGGTATTCCTTATAAGAGTGTTCAATTAATTCATGGTCCGCCGGGAACAGGTAAGACAAGTCTTATAAAATCAATTGCGTCCGATCTAGACTGTGATCTATATATTTTACCGATTAGTAAGGATATGTTAGATACAAATCTGATAGATGCATTTTCTTATATCAGTGACAATGAAGAAAAAGAAAGAATTATCGTGATTGAAGATATAGATACTCTTTTTGATGGTGAAAGGAAAGAAGGGGATGATCATAATGGTATAACACTACAGGCATTTTTGAATTGTTTAGACGGTTTTACATGTGTTGAGGGAACAATGTTATTTTTAACAGCGAATAAGCCTGAAGTACTCGATTTTGCAATGATACGCTCTTGTAGGATTGATAATAAAATCAAATTAGATTACGCTGATAAACATCAAACAGAAAAAATGTTTCATACATTTTTACCAAATCAGAAACAGAGATTTAAGGAATTTTATAAGGAAGTATCTCATAAGAAATATACACCAGCAATGTTACAAGAGTTCTTTTTTTATAACAGAGATTGTGAAAACATTATGGGTATAATTGATGAATTTATTGAAATTGTAGATAAGAATGATCCTAAAAATTTTGAAGTGGTGAAAGAAGAAAATAAGAATTTTTATAGTTAAATTTGATGTTGCTGATGTATTAAAAATAAAGCAATCTAAACTCTCGACATGTTTCGCGATATGACAATCTCAGAACTATGCGATACCCCTGATCACATATGCGAAGATAACATTTATGATTTATACAAATCAGAGGACGATAATCCTTTTGGATTAGTATTTTCCTTAGTAATATCTATTATTTATTCGCTCTTGTTAGTCAAGCTTATCAAAACTATTCATCATCTTTCATTTGTAAATGCGTTTTCATTAATTCTTTTGATCCTTATGTTTTATATTCACTATAACTATTCTCATAGTGAAATGTGTCAAATTCCTAAATGGTGTCATGAAGGAGTAAACAACACCATTGTAGAAAATTCTTACTTTTATAGAATGGACAAATGTCCTAAATTTAATGGGTGGTTAATATCTTACTATGAAGACTTAAGAGAAGATGATTACTCCAGGAATCACTGCGATGAATCAATGTATGGATGTTGTATGATAAATGCCGCATGTCCGGGAGCAATTGATAATGATGATACTTATTCATTTTATCAATTGCTATTAAGTATAAATAACGGTTGGTTAATTGGTATTGAAAAACAAGACGAAAACGGATCAAATTGTCCAACAATTGAAGAAATTATATATGAAGTTTCTTCAAATGTGACTGTTATAAATATTAAAATTGAAATTTATGAATTGGTTTCTATTACCATATTAATTAATATTTATGTATTAGCAAAATTACACTGTAAAAAGGAAGAACAAATTATTAATCAAAGCGACATCGAAAGAGGTTCCGATTCGAATGATGATGAAAATCAGATATTGAAGGGTTCTGCTTAATTTATACATAATCATTATATTTGCATTAAAAAACTACATCCTAAATCGGAATCAAAAATGAAGAATATTTTTTTATCTGGTTGTTTGTTACTAATTATATTCTTAATAATTTCCCCATCAAAAGATTCTTTTAACATTTCAGAATTCATGTATTGTACATCCATCTTATTCTCTTTTTCAGAACATTGAAAAACCATAACACCAATATCTGTGTCTGGATTATTATATTTCCCTTCATCATAAATATTACATAATTGTTCCATATTAAGATGAATAAACTTATTAATATAGTCTGGAGGAGATTCAATATTAAGTATTGGCATTTACTTAATATAAGATTTATAATATAAATCTTAAACTTAAATTCGGATCCATATTCTGTTACTTAATCTAACAGAGGGGGTGGATACGGTGATGGATACGGTGATGGATTAGGAGTGAGGGGGGGATTCACCATAGTATTGCTGTCTCACCGCCTCGACCTCCTCCTCCAGCGGCGGCATGTGGTAATACCCGATCAAGTAAACAAGCTCATCCAACACGTCTTCATCGGATCCTTTCTTGAACGCGGCGTCGAGCTCCCATTCGCTCGCTCCCGCTGCCACTGCACGCGTTCTCCGCGCCCCCTCATCCATATCTGCGAGCCTGGCACGCAGTATAGGTCGCCACAACTCAAGAATGCAGCTTGGGTTGAGAGTATCTGGTTTGTAATTATCTGGTATGGAAGTATTTTCCCACATACGATCTAAATTGATACAACCGGACTGTACTGAACTAAAATCCCATCCACTTAAATTTTTATTAAATGCAGTTGCACCATTGAACATATCTTCCATAGTGAATACGATATTACCAAATATCCACTCACCTATATCTCGATTAAATGAATTTGCATTCATAAACATACGGTAAAAATCAGAAACATTACTTATATCCCAACTACCTATATTTTGATTAAACTCTTCTGCCCCATTGAACATATCACCCATATTTTTGACTGAACTTACATCCCAATCACCTATTGATTTATTAAATGCTGTTGCGCCCTCGAACATACCACTCATATGAGTAACATTACTTACGGCCCAATTACCTATATCTTGATTAAATGATGTTGCCCATTCAAACATATTACGCATATCAGTAACTTTACTTACATCCCACTCGTCTAATGGTTGATCAAATGCTGTTGCGTACGCGAACATACCACTCATATCAGTAACATTACTTACGGCCCAATCACCTATATTTTGATTAAACTCTTCTGCCCCTTCAAACATATTACTCATATTATTGACTGAACTTACATTCCACTCGTCTAATGGTTGATTAAATGCTGTTGCGGTCGTGAACATATAACTCATATCAGTAACATTACTTACGGCCCAATTACCTATATTTTGATTAAATGCTGTTGCCCCTTCAAACATACCACTCATATGAGTAACTAAACTTACATCCCAATCACCTATTGGTTGATTAAATGCCATTCTAGGTGGACTCGTCCCACTTCTGAACATACTACTCATATCAGTAACATTACTTACGTTCCAGCCACTTATATCTTTATTAAATGAAATCGCACTATCAAACATACTCTTCATATTAGTAACTGAACTTACATTCCACCTACCTATATCTTGATTAAATGACATTGCCGCATCAAACATATGACTCATATCAGTAACATTACTTACGTCCCAGCCACTTATATTTTCATTGAAACCGACTCTGACATAATCTATTTTGCTCCTCCGGTTTAAATCTGCAAATAAATGATTCATGTCTGTAATATTACTTACATTCCAAGTAGATATATCACCATATTGTTCGGCATTAGGGTCGACCCGATAATATTCCCACACAGCGTTTTGGAGTTCTTCAGTTGATTTAAAATTATAACCTGTTGGTGTAGGA
>CERI01116844.1_pt1 | contig 15447 bp, 15 predicted proteins | sample 350261 | NCBI WGS metagenome assembly CERI01 (sample SAMEA2620979, study PRJEB7988) | marine metagenome | isolation source: saline water (ENVO:00002010), including
GTCTGTGGGTAAAGACTGCCCCTCTATCATAGGAAAGGCTTGAGACGTGCCTTTGAAGCGGGCCCATTGCCGATAAATACTATCAATAAGCGTTTGCTTTTTCTGCGTTTCATATGCCAAACATGTTGCATGACCTACAACCGCTTCAATACGCCGAACACCCGCCGAAATTCCAGATTCAGATACCCACTGAATACGCTCCAACAACCCTGTGTGCGTGACATGGTGCCCCCCACATAACTCGTTCGATTCATCTGCAATTCGAATCACTCGAACTTCATCCGGATACTGTTGCCCAAACAAGGCCATTGCGCCCATTTCTTTGGCCGATTTCAAGGGCATATACCGCACCTCAATCGGCAAATCAGCATCAATGACGCGTTGAATGTCTAGTAAAACCTTGGATTTCTCCTCATCTGTTAATGCCTGAAAATGTGTAAAGTCAAATCGCAAACGCTCGGTAGACACCAATGAACCCGATTGTACAACGTGGCTACCCAAGACCCGTTGCAAGCTGGCTTGGAATAAATGCGTAGCCGTATGATGCCGCGCAAGGGCCAGTCGCTCATCCGCTGTTTTGGGCAATGCGACCTCACCCCCACGACCACCGTCTGGATGGGTGCAATACACAACCGTGTCCGTTTGAATACGTTGTTCATGACTAGCATCAAACTCTGTGTTTTCTTGCGCTTGTTTTTGATTTGCCCGAGCCCGTTCTTGCTGGGCTTTTTTTTCTAAATAAAACCCGGCTTCATCCAGTTTAATTCCTCGCTCTGCTGCAAGCGACTGGGTTAAGTCTAAAGGAAATCCATAGGTATCGTATAATTTAAAAGCGGCTGCCCCCGATAATGTTTGTGTATTGGCTATTGTGCTTTCAAAAATTGCTAGCCCAGTGTCTAATGTTTTAATAAACGACTGTTCCTCCCGATAAATCACTTGCTCAATTAATGCTTGTTGCTTAGCTATATGCGGATATCGATCCTGCCAGGATCGAATAACAGCTGAAACTAATGTGTGCACCATTGGTGTCACGCACCCCGCTTGACGCGCATACCGCATCGCCCGTCTTAGTAACCGTCGCAAGACATACCCACGCCCATCATTACTGGGTAAAACCCCATCAGCAATACCCAAACAAAGGGTGCGAGTATGATCCGCAATTACCCGTTTGGCAACCGCATGATTGGGGTCAATATGCCGGTCAATCGTGGCATTGATTTCTGAAAATCCATCTGTATCATAAACATAGAGATGGTTTTGCATATAAGCGGCTAATCGCTCCAAACCAGCACCGGTATCTACGGATAGATTTGGCAATGGCTGCAATGTCCCATCGGACAATCGATTGGATTGAATAAACACCAAATTCCATACCTCAATATACCGTGCACAACAGCCATTAACTTCACAAACATGCGGCAAATGGGGTTGATCACACGCATCTGGGCCACGATCAATGTGCACCTCTGAACATGGGCCACAGGGACCGGTCTCCCCCATTTCCCAAAAATTATCGGCCTTGCCACACCGCACTATTTGATGAGTATTAATATCTGTTTGTGTTTTCCATATAGTTTCGCTTTCATCGTCAGTATCATACACAGTTGCGTACATCTGTTCTTTAGGCAATTTCAATACCTGCGTTAACCATTCCCAAGCCCATAGAATTGCTTCTTTTTTTCCGTAATCACCAAATGACCAGTTGCCCAGCATTTCAAATGCCGTTAGATGGTACCCATCATGCCCCACTGTTTCCAAGTCATTGTGCTTGCCCGATACACGAATGCACGGCTGGCTATTCACCGCGCGCGTATAGTCTCGGGATCCCGTTCCCAAAAACACATCTTTAAATTGATTCATACCCGCATTTACAAAAAATAGTGTAGGGTCGTTGGGTAATACAACCGGGCTTGGTGTTACCCGATTGTGTCCACGTGCCTCAAAAAATGATTGAAATGATTCGTATAATGCCTGTGTATTCAAAACTTGCGTTTAACTAACTGCTTAATTGAATTTAAAATAAACCGAATATCTGTAATTGTATCCAAACGTTGAGATAGTCGCCGCGTACGGGTTAAAATCAATGCCACTTGAACCAAACAATACAAGGCAACCAACAAGACAACAACAAGCAAAGAATCAATTGTTAAATCTAGCCACATAAACTGGGGGCAGTATTTCATACCGAGCATCCCTATTTTTGCTGACGCTGTTGTTTCAGAGCGTCTACCTGTGCCTTAAGGGAGGACATTCCAGTTTCAACCGCATCTTTAGTTTTAGTAAGCAGTTTTTTAATCTCATCTTGACTCAGTGTTTCCGAGGGTCCATTTAATCCTTCATTTAATTTTTTTTGCAAATTTCCTCGTGTTTTAGAACCCGCAGTGGGTGCATATAGTAGCCCAACAGCAGCCCCAATTAACCCACCGATAATAAACCCTTCAAAAAAACAACTTTGTTTACTCATATAATCACCGTCCTTATTCACTTTAACTTATAGCTTATAGTTTCTCATAAATTCGAAGCTGAGCGCAAGCGGCTCTCGAATTTTTTTTTCGCTCGGCATACGTTGGTTTAATAACTTTTTTTTGAACGGGTGTCAGGCTAGCCGGCAGTATCCGCTTGAGCCGCTTGCTTTCACCTGAATGAAAGCAAATAACAGCTAACCGAGATCCACTAGGCATGTAATTGGGAATTGTTTGAACAAATGTTTGCAATGCGACTAATTCATCATTTACGGCCATACGAATCGCCTGAAACACGCGCTGAACCATTGCAATATAATTGCGACGCGAATTGCGAAAATAAAACGATTGTTTAATAACTGAAAGCAAATCATTGGTGCTTTCAAACGCACGGTTGGCTCGAAACGACACAATATTTTGAACCAGTTTTGGCGCATCCAAATCCGCATTTTGGTTAAAAATAGTGGCCAGTTCATGCTCTACAGCAGTATTTAATAGACTAGCGGCTGATTGAGCGTGTGTTGGGTCCATGCGCATATCCAAGGGGGCATCAGCATGCTGAAAACTAAACCCGCGTGTCTCATGATCCAATTGATACGATGAAACACCCAAATCAATTAAAACCTTATTCACGGGTACTGAAGCGTCCAACACCCTATGAATATCTCGAAAATTGCACTGGTGAATCGATACCCGCGAATCCAATTGAAAGACTGACTGGCAATACGAAATAGCCGCTGGATCCTGATCCAAGCCAATGTAGCGCCCGTCATCGCTTAAGTGATTCAAAATAGCCTGTGCGTGACCGCCAAACCCCAGCGTTCCATCCAGCACACGATCATTGGGCTGGATAGCCAAAGCGGTTACAACTGAATCGCATAAAACTGGAATATGAGGCGCCGGCATCTTATACCCCAACCTGAGCCGTCAGACACCAGGTGTTTCGCCCCGTTTCTTCACTAAATTGATGCCAATGCGAGGCATATTGCGTCTCCCAAAAAGGGTCATCCTCTACCATTGATAGCCATGGTATTGCCTGAACCGTATCGCGCATAGCGACATGCAAATCGTCCACATCTGTTGAGATATAGATCCGCGCTGTATCAGATAAATACTTGCGAATATCGTCCAAAAAGCGTTCGTGAATAATGCGGCGTTTATGGTGTCGTTTTTTGAGCCACGGATCTGGATGGAACACGCACAATGTGTCAATTTGCTTAGGCCTCAATAATTGCGTGATAACTTGGCGACCTTCGCCATAAACAACCGATGCATTGCTTAAGCCGAGTCTCTCTAAGCGTTGGTTTAGTAGGGTAACCAGTGGCTTTCGGATTTCAATGCCAACGCTGTGTATTGTGGGGTTTTTTTTGGCATAGTGGCGAAGAAAAATACCGCGCCCACACCCGATTTCCACCATAATTTTATCGGGCAAATGTGCCAACTGACGTTTATAATCCTCCGGATCTAAAGTGTAATGAAAATTAAAGGGATTCGTGTGTGTTCGAACACGCATACTTACAGCCGAGTATAATAGATTGGCGGATGTTTAGATTGACAACATTCGCTCACAGTATACAAGCCATGGGTATCCAGCGCCAATGATTCGCCTTGTGGCTCTATGGGGTAATCAACAACCTTGGGTTGTTCGTTTAGTAAAGCGTTTTGACCATGCCACAGCAATATCCGATTGGCAGATCGTAGCGCAATATGGTCGCCTTGAGAATCCCCTGCAACAATGCGGTCCACGTCTGCATTCACTCGATAGGCTAAGGTTCCTAGCGCTATTGCAACCACACTGTCATTGTCAAAATTCAGTGGCAATTGGTAGACATGCGGCGCCTGGTCCCGTTTACTAATGACAATCAACGCCCCATCGTAGACAAATAAGGTTTCCGCATCCCGCCGACCATCGGGATACTTAAACGTCAGTGTGTCGACAGACTGAATGGATTGATGCCTTGGCGTCTGAGCCTTAATTATTGGCTCTTTAAACCGATAAATTGTTTTAGTCTTTCGTATGCCAAAGTTATCACCTATATCTCCAATATAAATAAAGCCAGTGGTACGATCCAACGCAATATCTTCCCAGTCAACCGCGTTGATTTCTGGAAAGTTTAATTCAACAACAATACTTCCATTGGGACGAATGCCAAATAAGCGTGCGGCATCGCCACTGTCGTTGTGCACCCACAACAGTTCGGGGTTTTGCACACTAGCAACCATACCAGAGGCCTCATTAATGATCGCTGGCAAGTTCCCCACCAATTGAGTGTTCGTTGTGCCGGGTTTTACTGAGAAGCAAGCGGTCTCTGAAATAAGCAACCAGCTGGCAAGCACTGCCGCGATACCGCCAAAAGTTCCAATAAGAGCAACCCTAAAAAGAGCAACCCTAAAAAATTTATACTGTTTGTATTGTCTGTATTTTTTTTGCGTAGCTTTTCGCATAGCTTTGTATGCAGCATTAAGTTTATTTCGCATTGTTCTTCTTCGCATTGTTCTTTTAAGTATATCGCCAACACCTTACTTCTGACCAATTTCAAAAAAACGTTTCCAGAAACTGGCCAGAAACTGGTTTGTTCCCAATTCTTTTTTTGAATAGCTATTTCCCGATCCTGTCCGATCCTGGTTGACCAAAAAATTTACAGGCACTATTTACACTGATGTCTAATTTGTGTTAATCTACCACCCAACTTATGATTAAACGATACACACGAAAAGAAATGGAATTTGTTTGGTCAGATCAGTGCAAATTTGACAACTGGTTAGCCGTAGAAATTGCAGCCTGTGAGGCACATGTCGAACTCGGCAATATTCAACAATCCGCTGTTGATGTTATTAAAGCGAAAGCCGCATTTGATGTTGAACGAATCAAAGAGATAGAGTCTGAAATTCACCACGATGTCATTGCGTTTTTAACTAGTTTAGCTGAAAACATTGGCCCCGAGTCTCGATTTGTTCACATGGGATTGACCAGTACCGATGTCGTCGACACGGCATTTTGCTTGCAAATTCAAGCCGCCGGGAAGCTTTTAATGCGTGGACTTGAGCAAGTCTTGGAAAAATTAGAAGTTCAAGCCAAAGCCAATAAAACAACTTTGCAAATGGGCCGTACCCATGGTGTGCATGCTGAACCGTTAAGCTTTGGACTAAAATTAACCGTTTGGTACAGTGAAATGCAACGCAATTATGAACGGCTGCGTATTGCTTTGGAAGGGCTCGCTGTTGGCAAACTATCTGGTGCGGTTGGAAACTACGCAAACTTAGATCCAGATATTGAACGGTTAGTTTGTCAAACATTATCTTTAACACCGGCATCCGCATCCACACAAACGCTTCAGCGAGACCGGCATGCGCATTTCATGACGACATTAGCTATTATCGCCGGCAGTTTGGAAAAAATGGCTACGGAATTTCGAGCCCTTCAAAAAACAGAATTTGGCGAAGTCTATGAGCCATTTGATAAACTTCAGAAAGGGTCCTCTGCCATGCCCCACAAGAAAAACCCTATTTTAGGTGAGCGAATTACCGGTTTATCTCGATTAATTCGATCTTATGCACTTACTGCATTAGAAAATCAAGCCTTATGGCATGAACGTGATATTTCACATTCATCGGCAGAGCGAGTCATTTTTCCAGACGCAACTATTGCATTAGATTATGCCTTAAGCTTAATGATTCGTATTTTAGATGGCTTAGTGGTCTGTGAGGATCGAATGATGGCCAATATTAATGGGTCCAACCGGATTTTCTTTTCCCAGCCGCTTTTACTTGTGTTGGTGAATGCCGGTCTTACTCGAGAAGATGCGTACCGATTGGTTCAAAAGCAAGCCATGCGAGCACATGAAGAAAATGTGGATTTTCAAGAGGCTATCATGTCCGATGAAAGCATCATGAACCATGTGACTCATGAGCAAATTAACGACGTTTTCTCATTTGATCGATACACAAAAAATATTGACAAGATTTACCAGAAAATTTACAAATAGGAAATAACAATGACATTTCATAGAGCTTACGGATTTGACGAAATAGCCCTCGCACCATCAGATATTACTGTAGATGAGTCCGATGTTAATATTGGCGTTACCATTGCGGGCATTGAACTTGCGATTCCTATTATTGCTTCAGCTATGGATTCTGTATGCAGTCCAAGTATGGCGGTTGCGCTGGGCAAGTTGGGTGCCACAGGGGTATTAAATTTAGAAGGTGTTCACACCCGATACGAAAACCCAGAGTCAATTTTAAAAAAAATAGCCAGTGTTTCTAATAATGACTACGTTACCACCATGCAAAACGCCTACCAAAAAGAAACAATTAAAGATCATTTGGTTGAACGCTGCATTCAAACGATTAAATCGGGGGGTGGCCATGCAATTGTTTCATCAACCCCTCAAAGAGCGGCTCACTTAGGCCCATTAGCTGCCGCAGCTGGTGCCGATGCCTTTATTATTCAATCCACGGTTATATCTAAATATTTTTATAGTAGTGATGCAAGTAAAAAATTAGATATTGAAACATTTTGTGCATCCATGCCAATCCCTGTTCTAATTGGAAATACAGCCAACTACGATGCGACAAAGTCATTGCTATCTACGGGAGTTAGCGGGATTTTTGTGGGTATTGGGCCTGGCGCAGCGTGCACCACGCGGGGTGTATTGGGTATTGGTGTCCCCATGGCCACTTGTATTACCGATACAGCCAAAGCACGAAATGATTACTTTGAAGAGACCGGAAACTATGTTTCCATTATTGCAGACGGCGGTATTATTAATTCTGGGGATATTTGCAAAGCCATTGCTTGTGGCGCTGATGCGGTAATGATTGGCTCTCCTTTAGCACGTGCCCACGAAGCCCCTGGGCTAGGGTTTCACTGGGGAATGGCAACCCCGAATGCCTTATTACCCCGTGGTGCACGCATCGAAGTGGGATCCATTGCTGATTTAAAAACAATTTTGCTAGGGCCCTCATCATCGGATGATGGTTCGTTAAATTTAGCAGGCGCCTTATCTACAGGCATGGCAACCTTGGGGGCTAAATCCATTGCAGAGATGCACAACGTAAAAAAGCTTATTGCGCCATCGTTACAAACCGAAGGTAAGCTCTACCAGAAAACGCAAAAACTGGGTATGGGCAAACGTTAATCATATGATTGCGGTTCTTGATTTTGGGTCTCAATATACTGAGCTTATTGCCAGGCGCTTACGTGAACACGGTGTATTAGCGAAGCTCTTTCCCATTACAGTAGCGTATCAAACGTTAGTTGATGAATCTGTGAAGGGTATTATTTTATCCGGGGGTCCCCACTCTGTCACAGACAAAGATTCTCTAACCTGTGATTCTAGGATTTTAAATGCTGATATTCCTATCTTAGGTATTTGTTATGGCTTACAACTCATGATTCATCATCATGGTGGAAGCGTTACCGCTGGGCATAGTCGCGAATATGGCGAAAGCCAGTTGTTGCACCAACCCCATGAGCTGTTTAACGATATTCCAACAGAGACTACTGCTTGGATGAGTCATGGAGACAGTGTCCAAACCATACCCCCTAACTTTGAATCAATTGGACGTACAACTACTTGTGAGTTTGCAGCCATTGCGCATGAAAAAAAGGCATGGTATGGGCTTCAGTTTCATCCAGAAGTTGTGCATACCACACACGGGTCTCAGTTACTAAAAAACTTCGCGATTGATGTTTGCCAATGTCCCGCTAATTGGACGCCGGATACCTGTGTTCAAACGAGCATTCAATCTATTAAAGAAACGGTTGGAGATGAACACGTACTTTGTGCGTTATCCGGGGGTGTGGATTCCGCTGTTGCGGCTGTATTAATTCATAAAGCCATTGGAAACCAGTTAACCTGTATGTTTATTGATCATGGATTTATGCGAAAAAATGAAGCCAAAATGGTTCAGAAGTTATTTAAAGAACTGACGATAAAAATTCATTACATTAATGCGAGCGACGTGTTTTTGAAAGCTTTAGGTGATACAACTGACCCTGAAAAAAAACGAAAAGTTATCGGGGAAACGTTTATTCGTGTCTTTGAATCGGAGTCTAAAAAACTTCCAACCAAGCATGTTTTTTTAGCTCAGGGCACATTATATTCAGATGTGATTGAATCAGCCCCTAAATCGGCGTCTAAAACCGCCCATACTATTAAGTCCCATCACAATGTGTCCGGACTACCTAAGAATTTTGATTTTCAATTGTTGGAGCCCTTGCGAAAATTATTTAAAGATGAAGTTCGGCGTATCGGTAAACACATGGGCATGCCCGATACAATGATTAATCGCCAACCATTTCCAGGTCCAGGTTTGGCGATTCGCATTATTAATCAAGTTATTACACCTGATAAAATACTGTGTCTGCAAAACGCAGATGCCATTGTATTAGAGGAAGTTAAAAAAGCAGGTTTATATGATAAATTATGGCAATCGTTTGCAATTTTAACCCCGATTAAAACCGTCGGTGTACAGGGAGATCAGCGCACCTATCAGCATGTTTTAGCGCTGCGATTTGTGAACTCTGAAGATGCTATGACTGCGCATTGGGCCAATGTTCCGCATGCATTACTCAAAACAATATCCACACGAATTTGCAATGAATTAAGCGCTATTAATCGCGTTGTGTATGATATTTCATCCAAGCCCCCAGCAACTATTGAGTGGGAATAATGCAAGAAGCCATCCAAGCGTTATTGGATGATGCCTCTTTAATACCTGAGTTTTTTGACCGCTACCATAGTGTCGATATTGCTGAAACCTTAGCCGGCATTTTAATCGACGATCAAGTTTTATTTTTTACATTGGTTACGCCTAAACGCAATGCTAGTGTTTTTGAGTATTTGGAACTGTCGCATCAAATTACACTCACTGAATTGTTGCCCACACGGATAATGAGTATTATTTTAACGCATATGTCTCGTGATAATGCCGTTGATCTATTGGATGCACTAAACAAATCAACACCTAATATTAGTGAGCAATTACTATTGCGATTGCCCAAATCACTATCGGGGCATTTTCAAGAACTCCTAACGTATCCTGATAATTCAGCAGGCTCTATTATGGATTCCCGCATGGTAATTATTCCTGAAAACTTATTAATTAAAGACGCCATTGCATCGGTTCGCTTACAAGCCGATTTGCTCAATAAAGAATATGGCTTTCATATTTTTATTACCGACCATAAAAAACGATTAGTCGGGTTTACTACGTTAGCCGATATTTTGCTTGCTAATGACTCCGCTACAATTAAAAGTATTCGCTCAGATAACCCCATTGCTGTTCCAGTAACTATGCGCCGCAACGAAGTCGTTATGATTTGTCAAAAATACGATTTAAGCATTATTCCAGTCATTAACGACACCAATGTATTAATTGGGATTATTACTAGCGATGATATTATGGATGTAGTGGTTGAAGAAGCGACTGAAGATTTATACAAACTATCTGGAACCCATGATATTTCAGAGTCTCAATTACTAAGCGGAAGCATTTGGCGAGCCATTCGATCCCGCATGCCCTGGCTACTACTGACAATATTTGGTGGCATTGCCTCTGCCAGCTTAATTCATACGTATGCCGATCAGTTTACCTATTCTGAGTTTTCATTAGCACTTTCACTTAGTTTTTTACCACTATTAATGGGTTTGGGTGGTAATATGGGGAATCAAAGTGCCACAATATTTGTGCGTAGTTTATCCACAGGCTTTATTAAATTGGGTCATGCTAAGCGTTATATTAGTCGCGAATGTTTTATTGGGTGTTCAATGGGTGCCCTATTAGCCATTATTTTATTCGGCTTAACTGTTTTAATGAGTAACTCACTATTATTTAGCGCCGTTGTATCGAGTGCTTTATGGCTTAATATTAGCTTGGCTAGCTTAATTGGCGCTAGTTTGCCAGTCATGTTTGAGCGTTTTTCAATTGACCCAGCTGTTGCATCAGCCCCTTTTATTTCTATGAGTTTGGATATTATTAGCCAGTTGGTTTATTTTAGCCTCACCCTATTGATTCTTGGCCTGCTGTGAATCAAACGCTCACCGGTATTGTGCTACGCCACAAACCGTTATTTGAGTCCAAATGGCAAATAATGTTGCTAACCCCGTCACAGGGTCGGGTGTATGCTTTATCACGAAGTCCCAGCAAAAAAAATCCGTTTCAGGGTCATCTTGAGCCCAGCAATCGGGTTGAATTATCCGTATTTCAAGGCAAAACATTTACCTATATTAATCATGGGCAAGCCATTGAAACGTTTTCAAGCCTGCGGACAAATTATAGTCATTTTGAATTTACAATGCACGTGTTTAATCTAATTATACGCTCAACAATGATTCAGCAACCCAGTCCAGAACTCTATGAATTATTACTAAGCACATTACGAAAACTTAAAGAATCGCCCAATCTTACGGAACTTCGACAAACTGTTGAACGGGATATTCTTACATGTGAGGGACTCGGCGGTAATGAATGTGAATCGTATAGTGATCAGCTGAAGCGATACACTAATTAGCCGTGAATTATAGCTTGGACGGGTTGGTCATGTGGTTCCACAGGTACTTGATCCAAGACATGTGCTTCGTGCACAATTCCAATGGCATATGTCGGGTGATCCGCCAATAACTGATCGTACACACCCTGTCCGCGCCCCAGTCGATTACCCTGTTTATCCACAGCAACACACGGAACCACAATGACATCCAACTGGGGAATAACTGGCGAGTTACTACCCGGAGCCAAGCAGCCATCGCCCCCTAGTGATAGCGATGTTTTATTGGGTATAAAGGTTCGAAAGACATACCGTTTGATCGATTCATCATACGCAGGAAGTGCCAGTGACACACGTACGGTATGAATAAATTGGCTTAAGCTTGGTTCTGAAGGCAAGGCCATATACACACCAATATGCGTCGCATTTTGAATAGCCGGTGTGTTAAGTAGTGCATGGGCTAATGCGACAGCATCTGAAGTCCGGTGTTTGGCCAACGCCAATAGGGACTGTCGAATATGCGCTTTAGTATTCACGACCAGTCCGTGTATACCGGGCAGTACCCATTGTCTCGCAACACAGCATCAATACATTGAACACTGCGTTCGTCTGAAATATCAAATTGCGTTTCTGTGTCATGCCCAGAATACCCGCCGGGATTGGTTTTTGAAGCCGCTGACATTGTTGTAATGCCCAGGGGAATTAAATCGTCTCGCAACTGCGCAGGCTCTCGAGTAGACAAGGTGATGCTAATATCTGGAAATACCAGGCGAAACGTTGCAATAAGCCGCACTAAATCAGAATCTGATACGGGGTACTCTACAGTATACTCGCCAAACATACCTTGGATACGAGGAAATGACACCCCAAATTGAACTGCCTGGTACCGTTGTTGCAACTGTGTTAAATGATACCCCAAACAAAGGGCTTCGTATCGCCAGTCATACAAACCCAATAATGCACCTAAGTTTATCCGATAAAAACCAGCGGTTGCCCCTGATTCTACAGCCGTTAATCGCCAGTCCTGTCGGCGTTTTTTTCCACGCAAATGATGTTTTAAATACGTTTGCTTGTGATACGTTTCTTGGTACAATGTCAAACTATCTGCGCCCGCTTGAATAAGCATTTCATAATCGGGTTGGGATAATGGCTGGACTTCAACACCAACTGAATCAAACGTTTTTTTGGCTACGTGTATCGCCTCAGCAATATAATCAGCATCCACACTACCCGGGGCTTCGCCCGTAAGCAACAGTACATGGCGAAACCCGTGCCGATGCAAAATTCCAAGCTCTAGCTGAAACTCTGCCATGCTTAATGTTTTACGGGGGTACTCATGCTCCATGCTAAACCCACAATAGGTACACTGATTGTAGCAAAGATTAGACAGATACACCGGTGCAAATAATTGCATAGTGTGTCCAAATCGTTGAATTGTACGGGTATGGGACATATGAGCCAACCATTCAATATCAACGCGTGAATCAAGCAATGCTGGCATATCATATAGCGACCAGTGCGTCGCCGAATACAAAGCGGCTAAGTCAGCATGTGTGGGTGTTGTAGACAAAAGCGGGGCTACATCAGTATGCGCCTGAAAAACACTAGTCATTTAAAAATTGAGTCAATGCGCCCCAAGTAGGCGAACTGGCTGATGCACAAGGCCCTACGCTAGGCATTCCGGATGTATAGGCTAAACGGCCCGCACGTGTAGCTAAAGAAAAAGCGACTGCATACGCTTCTGGGTCTGGCGCTGTGGCAATCGCCGTATTTACCAATACCGCGTCTGCCCCCAGTTCCATAACCCGAGCCGCCTCTGATGGTTTTCCTAGACCGGCATCCACAACCACAGGAACCTGAGATTGTTCAATAATTATGCGAATCATGGCTTCAGTTTGTACGCCTTGATTCGATCCGATGGGGGATGCCAGTGGCATTACAGTTGAACACCCCACCCCCTCTAATTGTTTAGCTAATACGGGGTCAGGTTGAATATAAGGCAATACAACAAACCCATCATTGACGAGTTCTTTAGCTGCTTTGAGGGTTTCATGACCATCCGGCAGTAAGTATCGGGAATCTGGAATAACTTCTAATTTAATCCAGTTGGACACGCCTGTTGATCGAGCCAACTGGGCTAAGCGAATGGCTTCTTCAGCATTACGTGCTCCAGATGTATTGGGCAAAATACAATAATGATCAGGCGAAACAACGGTTAACATATCATCTTGGGGTTGGTTTAAGTCCACACGCCGAAGGGCTACTGTAACTAGCTCTGTTTGAGCGGCTTCCAATGCTAAACGCATGGTAGACAGGCTGCTAAATTTGCCAGTTCCTAGCAACAAGCGGGATTGAAAGGATCGATCAGCGATAACCAACGAATCTACTACTTCTGTCATACTGCCAGTGTACACCAGATGGCCCCTTGTCGTTAAGCCTTCTAAATCTTGCTAATCTTGATTATAAGCCGCCTATCGGCCGACTATATTCATTATCTTTTCTATTTTTTTTAATACTTCGCTGTTAAAAAACAATCGATTTGGAGGGTTGAATTCTATTTTCTCGTTTTCGAAGTATTTCTTCAATTTGAATTTAAACTTCAATCCGTTTCGAACCCCGTACAGGTTTCTCAGAAATTTCTTTTGGTGCGCCCGGAGGGATTCGAACCCCCGACCTGCGGATTCGAAGTCCGACGCTCTATCCAGCTGAGCTACAGGCGCATTTTGAGTGCTATTTCTTTATTATGCCGAAATCTAGACCAATTGACAACCCCCTGCTCCCCTCAAAATTAACGCGCTACTCTGTATCTTGAAATAATACAGACAATGCCAGCACACCACCAACAACCGCTAAGTCTTTTAATAGTGCCATGAGTGCCCTTGCATCCCCCGCTAAATACGCTGGTAAATGAATGGTTAAAATAAAGATGCCAATCATAACCGCTAATCCCAAACATGCGCGATATGCTTTTACTTGAGTTAAGATAGCCGCCCCACTCAAAATAAGCGCAGCACCTGTAAAATATACCCAAACTATACCACCGGGTATAAACGATGGAACAACCGGCACCATACCGTTAGCGTTCATAAAATGAAACAATCCAAACACAATCATTGGTATTGCAATAAATAGCCGAGACAGAAACATCATAAATGGACTCCTTTTTTACGCTTACTAATCAACTGATCTGGGTACTTGGCATAAGTTATCAAATAATTAAGAATTTGTAAACACCCAGTACGTACACAAGTTCGTTGTTGCCCAATTGCAATTACTTAAGTTAGAATTTAAATAATTGATAAGCGCAATAAGGCGGCATAGCCAAGTGGTAAGGCAGAGGTCTGCAACACCTTTACCCCCAGTTCGACTCTGGGTGCCGCCTCCAGGCTACTATTAATAACCCGTATATTTAATTATGATTAAAGCTTCTATGTGGACCTATATTAAACGATACTTTATCTATGGCCTATTGGTAATTGTCCCCACAATTGTAACGATTTGGTTCTTTGTAGCTTCAATTCAAGTGCTCTCTCGCATGCTAAGCCCCCTGTTTGGACACAAATTGCCATTTATTTGGATGTTGCTTTTATCCATTGTCATTGTAACGCTTGTGGGTATGCTAAGCCGATTATTTATTGGCCGCACAATTGTTGACTACATTGATGGCATTATTGCTAAAATCCCAATTATTCGGACTGTTTACACTAGCGTACAACAACTCGTTGGCACGCTAACTATTCGAAATAAACACTTGTCTAAAGCTGTCTTAATTGAATACCCACGACCGGGCGTTTGGGCTATGGCTTTTATTACACAACACACTGTATCTGGGCTATATGACGCATCGGGCCAATCACTTGGAGCCGATCGATGCGCTGTATTTGTGCCCACAACCCCCAACCCTACATCAGGATTCTTTCTATTTGTTAAAAAAGATGAAATTATTGAACTAAGTATTAGCGTTGAGCAAAGCATGAAAATGCTAATTTCAGCAGGAATCTTAACCAACTAAACGGTCTATAACGCTTTTATTTTGTATTTTGAATGCCGATGACCCCAACGCCAATCCGAGGCCCTGCATTGCCGCTTGGCTGAGAGCCATCATCTGGATTAGCATGCACGACGATGGATCGTCCTAAAATTGGGTTTTTTCCAGTTTGAATACTAATTGTTGTGTCTATAAATGTTTGCTGTACACGGCCTTGAGCATCGGCTTTTAAATTGCCATACGAGCCGGCGTGTCGATTTTTATTCGGTGGCAATCCATGAGGATTCCCTTCTGGATTATAATGCCCCCCTGCCGAGGTGCCATCTGCCGCTGTTCGATCCCCAAACTCATGCACATGAACGCCATGATTTTTTTTGGGATTGAGTCCCTGCAAATCCACCCGAACACGTACCCCTTCATCGGTTTGAGTAAAATAAAACACGCCGGCAACCTGATTGCCCTCGGTTGGCTCAATAACGGCCACCGCATGATGAATACCCGAC